>ERZ808049.768-NODE-768-length-12071-cov-4.338252_pt1 | contig 12071 bp, 13 predicted proteins | sample MGYA00380198_ERZ808049 | MGnify/ENA primary metagenome ERZ808049 (study PRJEB31490, sample SAMN06133414) | mouse gut metagenome | isolation source: Z2_2 | host: mice | place: China: Chengdu | collected 2015-05 ...
ATGGTTTGGCTGTTTAAAAGTATTTTAAAAAGTATTTAAAGGAGGTTTAACATATGCCAATATTAAGAGGATTTACAGGGGACATTCGGACAATGCCACCTGACATTTATGTGAATGAAATGCCAGTACCACAGGAAGAAAGTTTTAATATGCCTGATTTTGTATTAGGTTTTGTGGGGGAATTTGACAGAGGACCAGTTAACGAATACATTTATTGCAGTGAAACACCTACAAAAAGAATGACAGAAATATTGCGCCCAGTATTGGGAGAAATGACCGACGAAGGTTGTAAGGGAAATCAGCTTTTCACTCATTTACATATGGCTAGAGCAAAAAAAGCAGTGTTTGTAAGAATATTAGGTACTGGATATGCTACAGCAAATTTGATACTGACAGACAGCCAAGAAACACCTGCTCCAACATTAAAAATCAGTGCAAAATATCCTGGAGAATATGCCAATATATTTACAGCAGAAGTGATTGCAGAAAGTAACGAAACATTTACATTAAAATTGTATTCTGATTTAGACGGTTACGAAACATACAAAAATCTAACAATGGACAAACAAAATAAAAATTATGCTGTTAAAATAGTGAATGAAAAAAGTTACCATTTTGTATTGGAGGATTTGGAAAGCAATGCAGAAACATTGGAACAAAAGAAACCTTCTATAACAGAACAGATACAACTTTCAGGCGGCTCTAATGGCGCAACTTTAACAGAAAGGGATTATATTGGTACATTTGACAGTGGTACAGGAAAAAGAACAGGATTGAAATTACTGGAACTTGCTGGAAAACAAGTAACAGATAGTAGTTATATTGGTTTTAGCAGTGCAACAGCAGACAAGGCATTATATACTTTTGGAGAAAAATATAACAACATGACATACTGTGGTACAAATGGCTTGAAATTTGGAGAAACAGGAGAAGAAGTAATTGCATACAGAAAAACATATGATACCGATTTTTGTCAAATGGTTGTGGGAAATTATAAAGCAAATACAGGCGCTGAAATTAGCGGGGCTTGTTTATCTGCTATTGTACACGCTATAGGAAATGTGGAAAACAGCGGACTTGCAGAAGAATGTACCTGGATAAGTGGAAGCGATGAATTGTTTGATTTTGACCAGCTATCATTATTGTATCAAAATCAAATAGGCTGTTTTACTCTCAAACCTTCTGAAACGGGACAGGGCAATTTGGGTTGGAGAATGGGAAATGATTACACACTTGCAATAAAAGATGTTTCTGGTGAAATCATTACAGATAATGAAAACAGAAAAGTCAATAAAAGACGCTTAAATAGCTGGATAGAAAATTCATTGTTTTTTGTTGCTGCAAAATGGCAGGGAAAAGCTATGACAACAAAAATGAAAAGAGATGCAGAAGTACGAATTAGAACATTTTTTGACCAATTAAAACAGCCAGTAAATGAATTGGACAGTGCAAAAATAGAAGATTACAGCATTACATTTGATGAAAGTGCAAATAATATTGATGTGTTTTTACAGAATATCAATGTGAAACATTTTAATACCGCAGAATGGGTGCTTTTGAATTTTGCGGGTGGTACAAATGCAGAAATAAGTGGTTAAAAAAAGTAAAAAGGGCAATAAGCCCTTATTACTTTATTTGGATTTTTGTTAAAAGTGCTTCTTGTAATACTTGAGAAAAATTGATATTCATAGCCAAAGCACGGTCATTTAACCAGGACGGAATAGTCAATGTTTTTTTTACTGCTTTTGTATCTTTATATTGGTTCATATCACAAGTAACAAATGTGGTAAAGCTACATTCATCATGGCTAATAGAAGATAATTCAGAAGGTGGAGTGATGGGTAAATTATCCTCAAACAATGTAAATAAATAAGCTGCTAAAGCTTCTTGTGCAAATTCCATTGTTTCATTTAATGTAGAGCCATAAGTTTGACAACCTTCTAAATCTGGAAATTCAACCCAATAGGAATCATTTTCTTTATGAAAAATAGCAGGATAAATAAATAACATAATATACCTCCTTATATTTTAAATAGGAGAGGGCTATTTTAGCCCTGTCTCCTTTAATATTTTGTTTAATAAGCCTGTAGGAACATCTTTATTATGCACAGCAATAATTTGTATTTTGTTATCTTTCTGCATAACATGATGACTTCCTTTTATCCGCTTTACTACCCAACCATTTTTTTGGAGTAGTTTTAATAAGTCTTTATCTCTCATACTTCACCTCCAAAAGTATGTATTGATTATTACGAATATATTATAACACGTGCGATACGTATTGTAAAGGAATTTTTAAAAAATATTTGATAAAGAGGTGAAAAAACATAAAAAATAAATTATTAGAAAAGTTCTTAAACAAATTTAAAAGAAAAGACAACAAACAAAATGTTAGTTTTATAGAAGTACCTGCGCAATATGAAACGGAATTATTTCGTATTGCACAAGACAGATACCACATTGTAAAAGAAGTCAATGAATTATGTGGAGAAAATGGGGATATACGATTCCAAAGGGCAAACGCTTTAATAGGAGAAGACGCTACAAAAGGCGGTTTTAGTATTATTGTAAATGCTTCTACAAAAGATAAAAAAAGAAAACAAAAACAATTACAACAAACAACAGAAGTTTCTACAGAAAGCGAAAAAGTACAAAAAATAGTAGATGACTTTTTAGAAAGAACAAGATTACATATACTTTGTACAGAACACGCAAGAGCTTTACTTCGAGATGGTGATTTATTTTTAAATGTTATTGTGGATAAAAAAAGTGGTTTGATTACAGAAGTGAAAAGAGCACCTGCATTAACAATGAAAAGGAATACAGATGAATACGGAAATTTTATAGATAATAGAAAAGCATTTTCTCAAATAGATACTTCACAAATCTATCAAATGGCTGGAGAAAAAGCACCAGAAGCAAGCAGAAAAGATTTTGCATTATATCAAATTAATCATATTAGATGGTTATGCGATGAAACAAAAATTTATGGCACAAGTCAATATGCTGTTGCTAGAAAATGCTACAAAATGCTTGAAAAAATGGAAGAAGCACTTGCCTACAGAAGAATATACCGCTCTGTAAGTAAACGCTCTCATAAATTAGAAACAACAGATATTGCTGAAATAGAAGACTACAAAAGGGCAAATGCTATGGTAGATGAATATGGAACACCCACTGCAAATGCACATATGTTAACAGACTATATTGGTAATGTGGAAGTCAGTGCATTACATGATGAAGCAAATCTTGATGAAATCAAAGATGTTGAAATGATAGAAAATATGTTATGGATAAATTTGTTAGTACCTAAAGCAATTATTACAGGGGGGCAGAATATCAACAGAGATGTATTAAAAGTGCAATATCCTCACTATTTACAAACATTAGAAAATATTACGGATAGGCTAGAATATGGGGATAACGGCGTTTATTCCGGATACAGAGCAATAATAGATTTACAACTTTTACTTTTGGGCATCAATCCAGAAAGTATTTATTATGATATTGTTTGGAGCAGAAAAACAGAAGAAAGTACAGCGGAAAGAATAGAAAGCATACAAAACGCATTAGCAAAAGGCGGAGGAAAACAACTTATTAGTCATGAAAAAGCAATACAGCTTGTTGCAGATGATTTTGATATAGAAGACCCAAATGTGATGTATCAAAAAATATTAGAGGAAAATAAAGTAAAACAAAATCAGAAAAATACAGAAGAAACACAGCAACAAAAAGAAGAAAAAGAAATAAAAAAAAAGAATATAACTTCTGATGCAGAAGCATTGACAGATGAATTAAAACAGGATTTTGATGAAATAGAAAGACTTTTCAGAGAGTTTACTCAAAAATGGAAGTCTTTTTTTAGTGGAATTTGGGAAAGTGTCAAACAAAGTACAGCTGAAAATATAGAATATAATATCAAAGAAGCATGGCAGAAGCAAGACAAAGGGTTTTATATGGAGTATATCAAGAATGCCTATGATTTAGGGAAAAAAAGAGCAGAAAATATTACAGAACAAGTATTACAAGATGATATATCTGTACCTAAAAATGATATTGGTATTGAAAAAAATGATATTTATGAGGAATTATTAGAAAATTCTCTTGATAGAGTATCTGAAATGGAAAAAAATACAATAGAGCAAGTACGCAAAATATTGGCTGAAGGGTATCAAGAAGGGGAAGGCTGGAAGGAATTAAAAAATAAAATAGAAAAAATAGTTAAAAATCCAGCTAGAGCCGAAATGATAGCCATTACAGAATTGGGTTTTGCTTACAATATGAGTACTAAAAATACATATAAAGGGGCAGGAGCGAAAAAAGTTGCATGGCACGCCTCTATTGATATAAAAACTTGTGATACTTGTCGTAGCTTACATGGACAGGTGTTTGATATTGATAATGCACCAGATAACCCAGCACACCCACGATGTAGATGTACGTGGTTGCCTGTATTTTCAGAGGGAAAAGTTGGAAATTTTGACAATTCCCAGAATATCAAGTATAATATTAAATATAGTAATGATGAAAAGTGGAATGCTCTTAAAGAGAAAAAACGAGCATTAAACAACAACAATTATCATATTCGCGTCAATGAAAATGCAACAGAACAAGGTATTGTAGAAGAAAGAAGAATTGTTGAACAAGCACTTGCTGAAATGCCTGAAAAAGTTCAGGAGGCATTGAGAAATGGTACAATTATTGATATTGGACAAGAAGGAAAAAGCCAATATGATTATAACAATGACATTATGTATATAGCAAAAGGTGCAACAATAAAACAAGTAAGACATGAAACAGGACATATGGTTGATAATAAGTTGATGAACCAAGAAAAAGTAGAACAATTAAAAAGGGAAATTTTGGGAGAGGTTACTATTGGTGATATTTATGTTGATGCAACAACATTTGTTGATAATTTAGGTAATCCAGTTGAAGTGTATTATTTAGAAAATAAAGCGCTTATTTCAGAGTATCAAGGTAGAATATATCATTGTGAAGGCAAACTTGAAGCATTTCATTATGATGATATTGGTGAATTTAGGTATGAAAGATTGTGGGATTTTATATCAGAGCCTTATGAATTGTATTTTAGAGATTCTGCAAAACTACAAAGAAAATGCCCTAAAATATATGAGTATATAAAGGAAGTGATAACATGACAGAACAACAAAGACAAAAAGAAGAATTTTTAGCAATACAAACTTTTGAAGAATATAAAAAAAGAGAAAATGAATTTAATAAACTTGATGTAAAAGATAGGGAAATTATGGAGCACTATTACAAAAAACTGAAACCTACTGCTCCTAAAATTGAATATTATGATGGTGAATTAAATTATATAGTTGATGATAATGATAAATGTGTTATACGTACTGGCATACCACATGGAATGACAAGAGATGAGTATATAGATTTTCTTAGGGCAAAAAGAGAAGAATACTTTAAAAATCAAAAAAATGAATAGCTTATTTGTCTATAAGCAGAAAGGTAGATGTTGTAATATGAGTAAATTAACTGCAAAGAAATTTATGGAATTATGCAAAACATTACCAAAGGAAGAACAATATAGATTGTCAGAAACATTAGACTCACATGAACAATTTTTATTGCGTACATTATATACTATTCCTGATTTCAGACCTACAGGTGAAAAAGAAGAATTGACCAAAGAAGAACGAGAAAAAGCACATCAAGATTTAATCAACATATTAAAAGAAAATGGTATTATTCAAGATGAAAGTGAATGTGAAGAAATAGATTGATAATTGACCTGAACAAGTCATTAAACGGTTCTTTTTTTATTGCAGGAAAAAATTAAGAGATTTTTAAAAGTGTTTTAAAAAGCATTTAAAAGCGTTTTAAGACACTTTTTTAATGGGATGTAAAAAGTATCAGTGAAAAAAAGTTAAACGAAAAGAAAAAGAGTTAAACAGGTTTTAAACATGGTCTGTAAAGTATGAGGTGATGATTTTGCAAAAAGACGCTGATTTTTGTATAGAACAGGCGAAAGCAATATTAGATGAACAAGGACAAAAAAGTGGCTGGTACAAGCAAATTGTAGCAAAAGTAGATTTTTTAAATGGGAATGACAGATTATACCCGAAACAAGTGTATCAATATGCATTAGAAGAATTAAAAAGGGAAGGATTTCCCTATGCAGGAGAACACCCTCACCCAAAACCTTACAGAGGAACAGACGGCAATATTTATTTTACAACGTCAATTCCTCACAGTGCTGTCAAATTTAGAGATGCCTATATTGATGAACAAAATAATGTATGGGCGGAATATAAGCCACTGGATACGGAAATGGGAAGGCAAGTAAAAACATTTTTAGACAATGGTTTGCCTATTGGATTTTCAAACAGAATGAGGGGAACTTCTCGAAAAGAAAACAGAAATGGAAAAGTTGTTCAGATAGCTAAAAAACTAAAATTATATACTTGGGACGTGGTATTGAATCCAGCAGAAAAAAGTGCTTTACAGCTACCCATTGTATTAGATGATATAGAGGAGGAAAATATGAATTTTTTTGATATGAGTTTGAAAGAACTGGAAAAATGGAAAGAACAAAACAAAAATGCGGAAGAAAGTGAAATTTCACTTTGCGACAGTGTCATTGCACTGAAAAAACAAACAGAAGAAGCGAAACAAAGAGAAAAAGAAACAAAAGAACAGATGCAAGCAATCACGGATGAAATAGAGGCAAAAAAACAAAAAGAACAGGCACAGCAATATCTTTTTGATGAAGTAGAAAAATTGAATTATACAAAAAATGTAAAAGAAGCAATATTAAAAAAAGGGAAAAATATTGAAAATAAAGAAAATGTGACTGACTTTTTACAACAAGAAAGAACATTTTTAGATGCCTTAGAAATAGAAAATAAATTAAAGGAATTGGGTATGACAAAAGAAGAAGGAAAAACAAAAGCGATAGTAACAGAAGGAAGAGAGTTTTCTATACTGGATAGCATGATGGAAGAAATGGACAAGGAATTGCAAAAAAGGGACAACAGTTTTTTTATTGATAAAGAACTGAGAAAAGCAAACAATGCTATTGTGGATAGTGTGCTAAAAAGCATGGAAAGAAAAAAGGACAAAGAAACAAAAGCATTTTTAGATGCACTGAAAAAAGAAAAAAGTGTATATTTAGATGAAACAACTCCAGCAATCGCAGATACAGGAGCATTTGCTCAATCCGCAAATATTTCTCTTGCGATATTAAAACAAGCATGGCAGGATATTCAATTTTTACAGTTATGTATGGTAGAAGGATTTAGCGGAAGTACTTACAAAATGCCTGTGGAATTTCAAAGCCACGATTTATACAGCGAGGAAGATTTTGCTGTGGGAGAATTGGACAGTATCCCTACAGAAAATATACAGACATTTTTATTGGAATTTGGCGCACAGTGGCTAAAAAAAGGCTTTATTGTTACAAAAGAAGCACAAAAAGAATTATTAAGCAGTCCTATGAGATATGATGTCATAGCAGCAAATGCAGCTAGTATTGCAAACAGATTTCAGAGAATCATTGACAGAATGATTTCTACAGAAATGCTTGCTAGAGCTGACGAATATGGCGCAAAGCAAGTAGTAGAAGAAACTGTTTCTGCAAGTGAAGTAGAAGAATTGACAGAAGGAGAAAATATTCCAGAAGGCAGCAATGCAAAGTGGAAAGTGAATTTATTATGCGGAAATACCTCCCCATTCAGTGTGGTATGTGTTGCTCCTATTGTACGCCCTAGAAAAACAATATGGTTAGACCAGTATGGAAGAAAACAAGAAGATTTTATTAATCCCATTACAGTAAAAAATAGTAGTGGAAAAGTATTGACAGAAGGTATTTTTATACGCTCTAAAGGTTTGATTGCAGATAAAAACGGAAAAGTAGCAGATTACGCAGTTGACTTTGAAAATGCTTGTATTTATTTTAAAAAAGAAGCAATTAGTAAAACGGCATTACCCAAAGTAAGCTACAGTTATGCAACAAATATTGTGTATTTTAATTTAGCAATACCAAAAGCATTAGAAAGTTATCCAGCAAGATATTATAACAGTTTATTAGAATTGATAGACACACAAAAGGCATATATGGGAAGCGCTCCCAGATATGTGACACCTGATTTTTGTATAGGAAGTTTAAATGCTATGACAATGCTCAAACAAGCAGAACTGTTTTATCAAAAATGCTCTCCGAATGGCACAACATTAGGTGGCGAAGGCTATTTTGCTAAAAGAAATGGTATTGATTTAGTGGAACATAATATACCTTGGGCTGCAGGGGACAGCAGGATATTGTTAGGCAAAAAAAATGCTGTAAGAGTTGGTATGGGAAGTCCTTACGAGTTAGAAGGTCCTCACCCTCATATTGCTGAAGATGGACAATATACTTCTGCAAAAATGTATTTTGCAACACAACAAATTGCTATCAATACGCCTCTTGTAATTGATGAAAAACACGTACAATACCATCCACCTTTTAGAACTATAAAGTTTTATAACAAAGAACAGTAAGACATTGGTGACTTGCCCCAAACACTATCCGCTTTCTTGAAAGAAAGAAGCAAAGAACTTTTATTGGAAACTATGTTTCTTTGAAAATGTTGATTTTATGAAGAAAAACGCTAGTTTTTCCAGTAAAGTTTTTTGCCTCGCTTTTTTTCAAAAAAGCGAGTGGGTGTGGGTGAAACCCACAAAATAGAAAAAGAAAAAAGGAGGGAAAAAATATGGCTGAAGATGGATTACTAGGAAAAAAGCTACAGATAGTCATAACAGATGCAAATGGTACTGTTTTGGAAAAAATGCCCGAAATGCTCAAATGGAGCGTTGAAGAAATTACAGAAGAAGACAAAAAATATCCTCTCAATGAAGAAGACGAATGGAGAACTGTACACCAACAGGGATTTAAAGGAAGCATTGAAGGACAGGAAATTAGCGAGGCTTATGACAAAATTGTTGATATGAAAATTGAACATCAAAGAAAAACAGGCGGTACACTCAAATTTATTATATTTACAACAAAAACATACAAAGATGGCACAATACAGAAATATAAGTATCCGAGTGTAACATTTGATGGTTACAGTCAAACGGCAGACGGCAACAACAAACCTATGACGAACAAAATAAACTGGCAAAGTATTAACAGAGAGAGAATATAAAACCGTGGGACTTTGTCCCACTACCCTACTTCTTTTTTGAAAAAAAGAAGCAAAAAACTTTATTGCAAAAACTAGCGTTTTTGCTTATGGATTTTGGAGTGTTTTGTAAAAATATTAAGTTTGTGTGAAAAAGAAAGGAAGTAATGACATGAGTATTGAAAAAGTAGTAATTGATAATAATGTTGAGAAAAATGAAAACATAGAAATCAAAAATCCGAATGAAATATTATTATCTACAGGGAAGAAAATTACGAAAAGAGAAAGACGAGGACAACATCATATTGTGGAAAATAGATTACTTTCTGCTTGCTCTGTAAAAGGTGAGGGAACAGGTGTTAATATAGGGGATTTGGTATTAGCTAGTGATATTAAAACGGCTGTAGCAATAGCAGAAATTGATGGCGTAAAACAAAAAATACCTACTTCTTTATCAGAAGTGTATGAACTTGCAAGTGAATTTACATATGAGGAATGGGAAGAATTAACACTGGAATTACAAAAAGATAAAAAGGAAATTGAGCAAAAAGCAAAAAACTTGCAAATCAGCACTGGTTCAGGCAAAGAATTAATGTAGCATATTGTTCTGGTGCAGGAATTAGTTATACAGAAACACTTGCTATGACAGATGAAGAAGTGCTGGCTACAATATTGATTATCAATGAAATAGACGAAAAACAAAAAGAATAAGTAACATAAAGAAGTAAACCATTTGGTTTACTTCTTTATAAATTCAATAGATAAATCGTAATCTAAAGCATTTAATATTTTTTTGGCGTCTTCAAAACTAAAATTTTTTTTGCTGAGAAGTTTTGAAAATGCTTGCGGTATCATATCCAATGATGCAGCTAAATCTTTTTGAGAAATGTTTTTTTCAAGCATTAATTTTTTGAGTTCTACAATAAGATGTGGATTGTCCTCATAGATAAATGACATGGTTATCACTCCTTTCAAAAGAATGATAGCATAAAAATGATAAATTATCAACTATAATATGAAATAAAAAATAAAAAAATATTAAAAAAACATAAAAAATAGAAAAAATTGCTTGACATATTATGTAAACTAATGTATAATAAAAACATAGAAAGGAGGTGCAACCAATGAAATATAGAAAAGAAGGGAGGGAAAAAGATGTTAGAAAAGTTAAAAGAAATGCGAAAGATAGTAAAAGAGTTCATTGGATTAGTTAATGACCTCAATGAACTCTCAATTAGAATTATATCCTTAGTGGGTTGGATAGTAATTCTAGCATATGTTATTATGAAATAAGGGACGGGGCATAAGCCCCTACCTTCCCTTATACTATAACACATTTCTTTTAACAAAGCAATCAAAAATAGAAAGGGTGGTTAGAATATGGACAACGAAACAAAAAAAGAATTAAAAGGTTTGATGATAGATATATTTAAACTTGGCTATCATGTACTCTTTTTAATTGGTTTAATAGCAGTGCTAGTGATATTGATACAGCAAGGTTTTAATATGATAAGATAAAGAGAATATTGAAAAAGGCGTCTGATATAGACGCTTTTTTTCGTGGGAAAAAATAAAAAATAGGAAAGGAGGAGAAAAATGAGTACCTTTATGGATTTTGCAATAGGCTTATCACTTGTAAATGGTATCAGCGGGCAGATAAGTCAAATTGTTGGAGATTTTAAAAGGCTGGACGGTGTGACAGATGAAGTCATGAAACAGCTTTCTCAATTTAAAAATATTAGCATTGCTGGCGGTTTGCTTGCTGGTGCTGGTGTGAAAGGATTACAGGCAACGCTTGACGTATTAGATATTTGTGTTGATAAAGCAGCAGAATTACAAAGCACTTCTTTAAATTTGGAAATAAAAACATTTGGTACAGATTTGTTGGAACAGACAAAATTACCACAGATAAAAGCAGAAATGGAAGAACTGGAAAATAAAGCAATGGATATTTCATTAAATACTGTTTTTAATCAAAATGAAATTGAACAAAGTATGATAAGTATGGTAAAAGGCGGAATGTCTAAAGAAATGATAGAAGGATACGGCGCAGAGGCAAATGCTAATTTTGCTCAAATAAACGACGTAACAGCAACTTCTACAGCAGATGCTACTGTAAAATTTGCAGCAGGTTTTCAACTAGAAGAAAATCAAATAAAAGATAGTTTGGATTTGATAACAAAATATGCAGATGCCTCCATTTCTGATGCTTTAGCAATACAGCAAAATATAGGAAATACAGCAGGAAGTGCTATGAGTGTATGGAAAAATAGAGATAATATGCAAATTGCAGAGGAAACCATACAGCTTGTAGCAGCAACAAAATATACCGCTGGAGATGAGGCAAGTGCAGCAACATATGTTAGAAATTTTCTTGACCAAGCTGGGAAAACAACATTTACAGACACACAAATAGCAATGATGGAAAAAGCTGGATGGCTGTTAGAAGGTGACAGAAGTATATTTATTGACTATAATACAGGAATGTTGAAAAGTGCAGCAGAATTGGAAAAAATATTAGAGGATACGGCTGAAAGTATGGATGCAGTAGATTTTAATAACTTAGTCGATACTTTTTTTGGTGATAGAGGAAAGAAAACTGCGCAGGCATTGGCACAAAAAGGTGGCGCAACAGATTTAGCTACATTAAAGGCAGGGGCAAATAAACAGCTTGGCATTGATGAACAAGTGGCAAGACAAATGGAAACCGCAGCGGCACAAATGGGAATATTAAACGAGGCAATAGATACATTAAAAGCAACAGTAGGCAAGCCGTTTTTAGAGCCTATTGCAAAAATGCTAAAGGTAATTAACCCGCAATTAGCGGTATTTGCAAAGTATTTAAAACAGCACCCTGAAGTTGTGAAGTTTATGGCGCTGATTGCAGCGGGAGCGTCATCGTTTTTGATATTAGCAGGTGGTATTATG
>ERZ808049.770-NODE-770-length-12041-cov-15.170010_pt1 | contig 12041 bp, 11 predicted proteins | sample MGYA00380198_ERZ808049 | MGnify/ENA primary metagenome ERZ808049 (study PRJEB31490, sample SAMN06133414) | mouse gut metagenome | isolation source: Z2_2 | host: mice | place: China: Chengdu | collected 2015-05 ...
TTCGAGGAGGTATGTCAAAAAACGTAGGCGTAGCGGGCTACGGCGAGGCTTTTTGGCATGCATAATCGGAGAAATAGACAAATCAAGATGTGTCAGTTATTTTTCTACAGTTCCTAAGTCATTTGTATTCATAAATTTCACCCCGTTTCGTATAACATAAAATTTATGAATATGCAAAAGTTAGTGCTTATGGGGGAACACCGTCCTTGTGGTTTCCGGCTATTTCAAACAGGACACTACCGCCGCCGACAAGATGATGAAAGTGCTGGAAGCCGAAAGCGCATCCGGACATAAGCCGCCTTTTACCGCATAAACCGGGCATGACTGCTGATTGCGCTTAAACTGTTTATCCCAAAACAAGCTCATAAAGATGAAATGGCATGGGAATACCTATATCGACATAAGTAATATCCACAGTATCCACATATTTAAAACCGTATGACTGATACATTTTGACAGGTATATCATTCCCTTTCAGACAGTCTAACCGTATTGCCTTCCAACCTCTGCTTCTTGCTGTCTGGATTGCATGTTCGACAAGCTGCTTTGAATATCCACGCCCGCCATAATCCGGCAGAACACGAAGTGCGTGCATAATGACTACTTCATTTTTTTCGGCGTTGATTTGCCAGTGAACTGTATTATATGCACTGTCGCAATCATGATTTAGAATATATGCTGCAACGATTTTATTATCTTCTATGCCAATAAATTGACATCTGCCTTTGATAGATTCCTCCACCATTGCTTGCGAGGGAAAACCACCTTTATCCCCGTTTGGAAGGAAACTTTTTTCACCAAGGACATCACACATTACACTGTAAAAAGACATTAGCTCTGTCAAATTGTCATTTGTAGCCTGTACAATTTTCATTTATTATACCACCTTAGTATACAGATTTTGATGAAAATAGTTTACCACAGAAAAATTAAAATTTCCATCATCAACTTGAACGATAAGCCTTGATATAAAAGTAAAAATATTATCTTCTATAAAGAAGCGGAAAAGACTGTACAGCCAGCCCCGCCCTAGGGTATAATAAACCTACGGAATAGTGGGGCTGGCTGTCGGAGACGGAGGACATTATGTTAAGACAGACCACCCAACAACTCATTACCGCCCTTTATTCGAGATTGTCGCACGAGGACGAGCTTTCCGGGAAATCCAATTCCATAAGCAACCAGAAGCGAATCCTTGAAAACTACGCAAAACAGAACGGCTTTTCCAACCTCAAATGGTACACGGAAATGTAAACCGCTTAATTGATACAAAGGGATTGAACAGAATATTGGGAAAACCGCTGAAAACAAGGGGTTCCGGCACATTGGCTGTTGCTGGAATCCCTTGTTTGCTTTTGGAGCCGGTTTGAAAATGTGCAGAGGTCGGCAGAGGGGGTGTTCACTTTTGAACCCTTCCCAAAGAGCATTTGAACCCCGTGGTCAGAGAAAATGAACACTCTGTGGTCGTTTTGAACCCAGTGGTCAAAAAAGTGCTCGTGTGAAGTGGTTGAGGTGGTCTGTATTTGCTCCTCCTCTTGTACGATTTGACATCCTTTGATATTATAATGATTAAAATATCAGATGTTTCTTATGGAATCACAGTGAGCATAGGGGTTTAACTAATGGAATATGACGAAACGCAAAGATTACAAAGATAGAGATGGTAGAATACTATAGGGTGGAATATTAAAAATGAGAATAGTGAGTGCTTTTTTTGATTTTCTTGTCGAGTAAAAGAGGCAGATAGAGTTGATATTGGTGTTGAGTTCTTTTATGTTTTATATGTAAGAGTTTGGCATACCGCAGTAGATTGACATTGTTTCCTAAAACGAACTATGGAGAATCCATTATTTACAGGATGTTTACTGACTTCATATAACGTCTGTCTTGTAGAAAGAATTATATTTCAGGAACAACTGATAAACTATAAATTAAAGGTAATAGACATGAACTGGAAATTTTTGTTAAATCAATGGGTTAGAATACTGCATTGCAATATTTATGTTGTAAACAGAGATTATGAAATTGAAAAAGTTTATGGGGATTTGATTGCAGAGAGCAGCCCTTTGTATATGGATCCTGAATTTTTTATGATGCTTGTGGATAGAAAAGTGAAAGAATACCCTGATATTTATTGTGAGTATAATTCAGTTTTGTATGCATCCATGCCTTTTGAATCGAAAAAACTGGTGATTGGTCCCGTCAGCATTATAAAACCAACAAGAGAGCTAGAAAAATTTATGACAGACACACATTTTGTAAGTGATCGGGTAGATCATCAGACTGCTTTTTGCGATATGAAAGTGTTTGGAGCAGGAGTATTGGCACTGTACCACTGTATTTCTGGAAAAGAACTAACCATAGACGAGTTATGGCAGAAAAATGGATTGACTGGGATTGGGATTGGAGAAGCCAGAGAGAGCGTGCAAAAAGTGATTTTTCATCGTCAAGAAGCAGAACTGCCGCATAATCCTTATGATCAAGAGAAAAGGGAGTTGGACAGCATCCGCCGCGGTGATAAAGAAATGCTACGGCGCAGCCTTCAGGAGACCTATAGAGGAGAAGTAGGAAGGCTTTCCAATAATGAACTGCGTCAGGCGAAAAATATAGCAATTTGTGTCATTACTCTGGCATCCAGAGCAGCTATTGATGGAGGGCTGCTTCCAGAAGAAGCGTTTTCTATGGTAGATGGCTACATCCTCAAAATTGAAGAAATGAAAAATATTGTAAAAATTGATGCAGCAATGCGGCAGGCTGAATATGAATTTGTAGAACAGGTGGGCAGAATTAATGTAAAGAAAGAACGGAATGAACTCATAGAAAAAACGAAAAATTTTATTTTCCAGAACCTGCATAGTGAAATTGTCATAGGGGAGATGGGACACCAGATAGGAGTGTCTACAACATATTTGTCTGATTTATTTCGGAGGGTAGAAGGGATTACGATACAGCAGTATATCCGCAGAGAAAAAATCCGGCTGTCTGAGAATCTGCTCCGCTATTCAGAATATGATGTTAAAAGCATAGCTGTTTATCTGGCATTTTGTTCTCAAAGTCACTTTGGCAAGGTTTTTAAGGATCAGACAGGACTTACACCTACGAAATACAGGGAGAAGTTTGGACAGTTTCAAAAAACGAAAATACACGATAATTAGTAAAAATACACGATATAACAAGGGCGCTTCCCAGGTTATACTGATAACATAAAAAAACAGCCGGACATATATGGCTGCAAAAAGACTGGGAGGTAATCAGTATGTTATTCAAAAATTTTACTAACGAAAATGCATCCGAAAAAATCACTGTAAAAGAACGGCTGGCTTATGGATGCGGAGATTTTTCAAGTAATATTATGTATTCTGCTGTAGCAGCATTTCTAATGTTTTACTACACAGACTATGTAGGGGTTGCGGTGGCAGCTGTGGGAGTGATTATGGCGTGTTCCAGGGTGTTTGATGGAATCAGTGATCTGATTATGGGAGTGATTATTGATAAGACAAAGTCACCTTTTGGAAAGGCACGGATATGGATATTGCGTTTAGTAATCCCCTATGCTGTAGGTACAGTTCTTCTGTTTGCAGTGCCTGTAGGGTGGAGTGAAACGGCAAAGCTGGTATACATATTTTTCAGTTATAATATTGCTTTTACTGTTCTCTTTACAGGGATTAACCTCCCATATGCCACATTGACAGCAATGATGACACAGGATCAATATGAACGTTCTGTCTTAAGCATTTTCCGCATGATATTAGCAACCTGTGGGACATTATTCATAAAGACTTGTACATTGCCAGTAGTAAAGTTTTTCGGAAACGACGCAAGGGCATGGACATATACATTTGTTATATTTGGTGCACTTGAGATTGTTACATTCATGATTACATTCCTTTTTACCAGAGAGCGTGTAAATACGGAGAATGACGGGAAAAAACTGGATGTCCCGGTCTTGCTAGGCTTCAAGGCATTAGTTAAAAATAAGTATTGGCTTATGGCAACAGTTAACCTGATTCTGATTTTTGTCGCAATGGGTGTCAATGGTTCGGCAGAAGTTTATTACACGAAAGAGATTTTAGGAAACCCGGATTTGGTTGGTACATTTTCTGTAGCATTCCAAGCCACACAGATTGTTTGCATGTTTTTTATCGCCTGGTTTGTAAAGCGTTTTGGAAAAAGAAATGTTTTGATGGCAGGATCAGTGATATTTATCATTGGTTATGCAATCATGGGAATCGGTGCAGAAAATTTAGTTATACTTCTGGCTGGATGTATGCTTAGGGGTGTTGGAAATGCTGGGATTTCGGCATGTATGTTCGCAATGGTCACAGATACGATTGAGTATGGAGAATGGAAAACTGGAATACGGACAGAGGGGCTGATCAACAGTGCAGCAAGTTTTGAGCAGAAGATTGGGAATGGTATCAGTCTGCTGTTGGTAGGAGCTGTTTTATCAATTGGAGGATATGTGGGGACTGCTGCGTCGCAGCCGGCAAGCGCATTTACTGCAATCCGTTCATGTTACATTTACATTCCGATTATCCTTACCGTTATTCAGATTATTGTACTTACATTCTACCATCTGGACAGGGAATATGATTCTATTCTGGCTGATCTTAAGAACCGCCGTATCTCAAAATAAAGAAGGAGGAAATAAATTATGAAATGCAAAGTAGCATTAAAGAGTGTAAATGACGTGAAGGCATTTGTGAATATAACTTTCAGGGCTGAAAAGGATGTGGATATCCATTACGGAAAATATCATATTGATGGGAAATCTATTATGGGTATTTTTAGTCTGGAGTTGGACAAACCGATTGAAGTGGAATTGGATGACCACGATGCAGAAAAATTACTTGGAGAGCTTGAGAGATTTATTGTAGAAGAATAAATGTAGCAAGTTTAGGAGGAAATGATGAAGGAAATCTTATTTGGGGCAGCATACTATGATGAGTATATGCCTTGTGAACGGTTAAGAGAAGATATACAGATGATGAAGAAAGCTGGCATCAATACGGTCAGGATTGCAGAATCTACATGGAGTACCTGTGAGCCGCAGGAAGGGGTTTTTGATTTTTCCCATGTGGAAAAAGTAATGGATGCAATGGAAGAAGCTGGCATCCATGTAATTATCGGAACGCCTACCTATGCAATTCCTACATGGATGGTGAAATCCCATCCGGATGTACTGGCAGAAACAGTAAATGGCCGTGGAATTTATGGAGCCCGTCAGATTATGGATATCACGCATCCGGTTTTCCGGTTTTATGCAGAAAGAGTAATCCGGGAATTGATGAAGTGTACCGCCCACAGAAGCTGTGTAATTGGTTATCAGGTGGATAACGAAACAAAGCATTATGGGACAGCAGGAAGGAATGTGCAGGAGAAGTTTGTGAAATATCTCCGGGAAAAATTTCAGGATAACCTGGATTCCATGAATGCAGAGTTTGGACTTGATTACTGGAGCAACCGTATCAATGCATGGGAAGATTTCCCGGATGTCAGGGGAACCATTAACGGAAGCCTTGGGGCAGAATTCGAAAAGTTCCAGAGAACATTGGTAGATGATTTTTTGGGCTGGCAGTCAGGTATTGTGAAAGAATACAAGAGGGACGATCAGTTTGTGACACATAATTTTGACTTTGAATGGAGGGGATACTCTTTTGGGGTACAGCCAAATGTGAACCACTATCATGCCTCCAGAAGCCTGACGATTGTAGGCGTAGATATTTACCATCCAACGCAGGATGATCTGACAGGAATGGAGATTGCTTTTGGGGGCGATATGGTGAGATCCTTGAAGCAGGATAATTATCTGGTTCTGGAAACGGAGGCACAGGGATTTCCGGGATGGCTGCCATATAAGGGCCAGCTTCGGCTGCAAGCCTACAGTCATATCGCTTCCGGAGCAAACAGTGTGATGTACTGGCATTGGCATTCTCTGCATAATGCCCGTGAAACATACTGGAAGGGGCTGTTAAGCCATGATTTCCACGAGAATGACATTTATTTGGAAGCATGTGTGATTGGAAAAGAACTACAGGAAATAGGGAGTCATCTGGTCAATCTGAAAAAGAAAAATGAAGCAGCAGTTCTGGTAAGTAATGAAGCATTAACTGCATTGAAATGGTTCGGCATTGATGCAACAGAATCTGATAAAGGGAAAGTAGCTTATAATGATGTGGTCAGGTGGATTTATGATACACTTTACGGAATGAATGTTGAGTGTGATTTTATATGGCCAGAATCCGAAGATTTCGGGCAGTATAAAATGATTGTTGTTCCAGCGCTTTATGCTGCACCAGACAGGTTGTTGGAAAAGCTGAACCGTTATGTGGAAAATGGAGGATGTCTGGTAGCAACATTTAAGACGGGATTTGCAAATGAGAATGTAAAAGTAAGCCATGAGGTGCAGCCGCGTATTTTGAGAAACTGTCTGGGTGTAAAATATCATCTGTTTACATTTCCTAAAAAGGTAATGCTGAGGGGAGATATCGTAGAAGGGACAGATAACAGGGAAGCAAAAGTTTTTATGGAGCTTTTAACGTTAGATGGTGCAGAGGCTTTGGCTTATTATGAGCATTATAATTGGAATGGATATGCGGCAGTGACCAGAAATCATTTTGCAGAGGGATATGCATATTATATCGGGTGTATGATGGATCAGGAGCTTCTGAAACGGATTCTTATTAAAGCATTGGAAGATGCAGATATAAAAAATATTGTGAAAGAAGAGTTCCCTGTTATTGTACGTAAAGGAATAAATGATTTTGGAAAGAGCGTATGGTTCTATCTGAATTATTCTGAAAAGGAGCAGATGGCATTATATGAAGGTTCTGATGGACGGGATGTTTTAACGGGTGAGTCTGTAAAACACCAAGATAACATTTCTATCCCGGCATGGGGTGTGAGGATGATTGGAGGGTAAGATTGAATCATAGAAGGGTACATTTCCCGTGGCTTGTTGCGGGGAGTTTCATTAAGAAAGAGCAGGAATTCTTTGCTTTGAAAGGACAATAATCTCGAGTGGGTTTATATAATTTTGCGTGATGTTTTATTGACATTCCAGTAATGCCGGTAAGGAAAATTTTGATTTCCATTACATTTAAAGGTAACAAAGCGATACATACATTTTGGCGGGTGTGCTGTGTTTCACGATGAATGTGGATTGCAGTGTACCCGCTGATTTTGTCTTTATCTGATAAAATGCAGTCCATTTATTCAGAAAAGGCAAATCTAAACAAACATAAAGAACGACTCACACCCGATAAAAGTAGCCAGGACGGCTGCATTATGCTGGGTGTTTTCTATTGTTCAGAGAAAGGACATGCCATCCGACGGGACAGTCTACAGGGTTTTCCCAATGGGAGGCACCGGCAGTCTGACAGGAGAGCCGGAACGAAATGCTGTCCCCACGAAAGGGGACATTATGGCCACTGCACGGGCTGGAAACGGACTTCCGGCATCCGCGGACAAACATCATATTTTATATGTACATACCGCAGCCTCTTTCAAAGGGGCTGCGGGCTTTTTTTATTCGACACATTTCTATTTTATTCCCAGACATATTACAAAAGAATACATGATTTTCATTACGGGCGTACCTGGGATTTTTCAGGTGCGCTTTTTTTGCGCCTTAATGCGTCTGCCTTACAGGGTGCGCGCACCGCCGCTCCGGTCTTGGAACTGTTTACCAAATTTCAAGACTGGAGGGAATCTGAATGAAAATTGAATACAAGGAGGTGCAGGTTATGGCAGATAAAGGAAAAAAGGCCGTGCGTGCGGCGTTTTACTGCAGGATTGGGAATCCGAAAGATTTGGAAGAACCCTGTGGCAGCGCAGAAGCGGCATATGAAGAAACAGCGCCAGGCTGGAAAGGAGTGTTGCCCCATGGGGAAAATAAGAAAGATCGAACCTGCTTTGCCGCTGCTGAGGCGGAAGGAAAAAGTGGCCGCTTATGCCCGCGTTTCAAGGGACACTGAACGGCTCATGAATTCCGTTTCTGCGCAGGTCAGCTACTACAGCGCACTCATCCAGAACAATCCTGAATGGGAATATGCAGGGGTGTACGCAGACTGCGGGATATCCGGGACAGGGACGGCCAGGCGCGGCGAATTCTTAAGGATGCTCGCCGACTGCGAGGCGGGCAAGATTAATATCATCCTGACGAAATCCATCAGCCGCTTCGCAAGGAACACGGTCGACCTTCTGGAGACGGTCAGGTATTTAAAGTCCCTCGGCATCGAGGTGCGCTTCGAGAAGGAACACATCAATTCACTCTCGGAGGATGGGGAGTTGATGCTCTCGCTCCTGGCATCCTTTGCGCAGGAGGAGAGCCGGAGCATTTCGGAGAACACCACCTGGGGTCAGCGGAAGCGGTTCGCCGATGGCAAGGCAAGCGTGGCTTACAAGCGGTTCCTGGGGTACGACCGGGGTCCCAACGGCGGCTTTGTGGTCAATCAGGAACAGGCAAAGACCGTCAAGCTGATTTACAAGTTATTTCTGGATGGCCTGACCTGCCACGCCATCGCAAAGGAGCTGACGGAGCGGAAACTGCCGACTCCGGGCGGCAAGGCAGTCTGGAGCCAAAGCACCGTCCGCAGCATCCTTACTAATGAAAAGTACAAAGGCGATGCGCTCCTGCAGAAGGAGTTCACGGTGGACTTCCTCCAGAAGAAAACAAAAAAGAACGAGGGCGAGGTCCCGCAGTACTATGTGGAGGGCAACCACGAAGCCATCATCGATCCTGCCACCTTCGACTATGTCCAGGCGGAGATGGCGCGGCGGATGAAGGATAAGCACCGCTACAGCGGCGTGAGTATGTTTTCCTCCAAGATCAAATGCGGCGAATGCGGATGTTGGTACGGCTCGAAGGTATGGCACTCCACAGATAAATACCGCCGAGTTATCTATCAGTGCAACCATAAGTATAAGGGCGGCAAGACCTGCGGCACGCCCCACGTCACAGAGAAACAGGTCAAGGGTGCTTTTGTCCGGGCGACCAATATCCTGCTGTCAGAGAGAGATGAGCTGACCGCCAATACGCGGATGGTCATTGTCATGCTGTGCGACAGCACAGAACTGGAAAAGCGTCAGGCAGAACTGAAGGAAGAACTGGAGGTTGTGGTGGGGCTGGTGGAACGGTGCGTGGCAGAGAACGCCCGGACGGCTCTCGACCAGGATGAATATACCGAGCGATACAATGGGCTGGTCAGCCGTTATGAAACGGTCAAGACGCGGTTCGATGAAGTGACTCAGGCGATTGCCGACAAAGCCGACCGAAAGAAGCTGCTGGAGCAGTTTCTGCACACGGTGGAGACACAGGAGCCGGTTACACAGTTTGATGAGCGGCTGTGGTCAAGCCTGGTGGATTTCGTGACGGTTTACAGTGAGAAGGATATCCGAGTGACATTCAAGGATGGAACGGAGATACAGGTATAAAAGAATATGATATATAGAAGCGGCGACTTTGAGGTGTTCTGCAAAGCCGCCGCTTAACGATTTAAATTGCATATTTTGATTTTGCAGAATCTTATTGCACTTTTCATAAATTTTATATGTTGTAGCAGCACTCATTGCTGTCGTCCTTTGATCGCCTGCCATCAAAGGCGGGCGGGGCTGTCAACGGCGGGTGCATATGCGCCGTTCATCTTGACCGTTGACTGGCTCGGCTGGCTTTGCTAATATTTCGATTTTACAAATCAACTTTTTCAAAACGTTTTGCGGAAATTCGATACGCTAATGGAACAAATACGCCATAGCAGACAATCCCGACTATTAAAATCGGCAACTGTATCAGCAAATGCTCTGGCTGGTAGCTATCCATCCAAACAAGCGCGGGGATGTAGGAAGTGGCTTCTATCGCTACCATGAGAAAAACCATAGGAATTGCTGCAAGGATAAATGATTTTCCGACTTTGTAGCCGCTTTTATAAAATGCCGTGAGAAATACCAAGTCGAACACCGCATATAAGATAAATCCAAAACCATACCATGCAACGGTTGCGTCTAAACCTACGGGGTTATTTGCTATATTCATGGTATTTCGCAAAAGTGCAAACGGGATAGAGAAAAGCAGTTGAAATAGCTGAAAGAAAACGACAAGCAGGCATTTCCCCAGAACACTTTCCCGTTTTGTTACTGGTAAAACGGCTGTGTACCAGACATCATTTGTTTCTCGCGCATTCAAAAAAGTGATGTAAGGTGCTAAACAGCCAAACATAAAAATTACACTGTAAGGATAGGATGGCACCAGAACAAGACAGCCTAAAAAGGCAAAAACAATTGAGGTTGGATGGGCTACAAGCCTCATTTCCTTATACAGTAATGTCATCGTCCCATTCACTCCTTTCTGTACGCAGCATAATTTCTTCCAAAGTGAGCGGCCCCGAATCATCTGGGGTTTTCAAATGCTCAAAGGAACGCAAAAATGTATCTTTATCTGCGCTTTGCAATACCCGCCCATTCTGAATATAGGTAATATCATCTGTACATCTATCCAAATCAGAAGTAATATGTGTAGAAAACAGAATAGAACATTTTTCGTTTTTCACAATTTGCCGAAAAATATGAAGCAATTCCTCACGGGATACCGGGTCCAGACCAGAAGTCGGTTCATCCAAAATCAGTAACTCGGCATGATGGGACAATGCCAGTGCAAGCAGGTATTTTACTTTCATTCCGTTTGAAAGTTCTTTGAATTTTTTACTTTCATTCAAAGCAAAACGCATGACATATTTTTGATACTGCTCCTCATCCCAGTCCGTGTAAAATTTTTGAGTAACAGCCGTAATAGTAGAGAGCTTCTTCAACGGATAAAAGTCAATCCCACCAAACACAACGCCTATGCGTTGCTTGCACTCTTTTTCATACTGATAGAAATTCTTTTGGAACATGGTGACATTCCCACTTTCTGGCGACACCATGTTGAGAATAGCCTTTAAGGTTGTACTTTTCCCCGCTCCGTTTTTACCAATCAGCCCCATAATACGGTTAGGCGCAAGAGAAAAGCTGACATTTTCCAGAGCAAATCCGGGGTAGTGCTTATTGATACTCTGGACGCTCAATACAGCTTCCATTATTTTTTCTCCTTTCCGTCTTGTGTATCTGCCATATTCAAAGCAGTTTTGAATAATTGAGCAATACCCAGAAAAAAATCTTCTTTCATCAGTGCAATTCCCGGATGTTCCGGTTCTTCATCCCCTAAAACAACTAACATATCTCCGGGCTTAATTTTGAATACGTCTCTGGCCTGCTTGGGAAGTACAATCTGACCGCGTTCCCCCACACGAACAGTTCCGAATATGTGCTTACCCTTAGGCGGTATGCTTTCGCCAGTCTGCCCTTGGTCGTAATGGATCAGGTCGTCGAGTTCCACATCATATAGTTTTGCCAGCGCGTCACAATTCAGGATATCGGGTACTGATTGGCCTGCTTCCCATTTTGCAACAGCCTGCCGGGAAACACCAATTCGCTCGGCTACTTCTTCTTGGGAAAATTTATTAAGTTGACGCAGTGTAGTCAAATTATAGGCGATATTACTTTTCTGCATTTTCATACTTTTCACACCTCCTACTCTCATTATACGCTTGACTTTTCAAAAGTTCTACCAACTATGGCAAGCAAAAAATGTTATGTTTGGTTGCGTAAGTATAATAGGTGATACAAGTTGAATAAAAGGAAGGCTCGATACATCGCTGTATCGAGCCTTATCGAGCCTTTCTTTATTGTAGAAGTTTTTCATAAGTGAACCGCCCCATAGATTTTTGCAGCAAAATCCAGGCGAGTACCGCACAAACCACGCCAAGGCCCAGCAGAATCCAGACATTCATAAGAAGAACACCGGTAAACTGTCCCACGATCAGCAGAAGCAGCGGAAGGAGCAGGAAAACGGCAACCTGCTGAGATTCCTCCACACTTTGCGCCTTGGCAGAGCCCCGAACGATAAGGGTAACGGCAATCAGGGAGATCGCAGGAGACACCAGCAACAACACCACCAGCCAGCTGATACTGGGAAGTAATAATCTGCCCACAAGGAAAAACAGTTC
>ERZ808049.771-NODE-771-length-12020-cov-5.548271_pt1 | contig 12020 bp, 20 predicted proteins | sample MGYA00380198_ERZ808049 | MGnify/ENA primary metagenome ERZ808049 (study PRJEB31490, sample SAMN06133414) | mouse gut metagenome | isolation source: Z2_2 | host: mice | place: China: Chengdu | collected 2015-05 ...
TATACAATTACATGGACGAAAATATGCCAGAGTGGGCAAAGCCTACCATACAAAAACTAATTGACAAAGGTGCATTGAAAGGGAATGAAAAAGGGGAATTGATGTTGACAGATGTGATGTTGAGAATATTTGTAGCAAATGACAGAATGGGTTGCTACGATAAATGAGAGGTGTTTGCATATGGGCGAAGAAAAATGTTGTCCTTGCGAAGCTGTAAAGGAACTACAAAAAAAATACGAAGAAGTACAGGAAAGACTATACGAAGGAAATACCCATTTTCAAAAGCTGGATATGCAGTTCACACACATTGAAGATGGAATTGCAAATATACAAGCAGATTTAAAAGAGATAAAAGAAAAGCCTATTAAAAAATATGACGCTATATTTGGGCAAGCTATCAATGTAATACTTGCTATATTACTTACTTATCTTGCTACCATGGCTGGTTTGCAGTAAAAGTTGTTTTGTCGTATACTGTAAATAAAACGGAGGTGCGACATATGTTAGAAGAAAAGAAAGAAAAAGAAGAAACAAAAGGTTTTTTAGCGTCTGATTTATTATCAATGCTGAAAAAACAGTTAAGAGCATTATGGGCTATTATTATTTTGTTAGTGATTGCCTTAGTTGGTACAAATATGGCATGGTTATGGGTGTTTCAAAGCTATGACTATGTTACTGTAGATTCCAGTGGAGAAGCACCAGCAAATTACATAGGAAATGATGGTGATATATATAATGGCACGAGTGAAAGTAAGACGAAAGAGTAAAAGTAAAGGAACAAAGCGTAAAAGAAAGTAAGGTGTGACTTTGAATAAAAAGCAGATACCTAACTTTTTAAAACATGAACTTGACTTTTTTGTTGACCAATGCAATTTTACACCTAGGGAAAAAGAATTTCTGTATTTAAGCAACAATGAGGAGACATTGGAAAGCATTGCGGAAAAGTTAGACTATAGTGTTTCTACTGTAAATAGAATCAGCAAAAATGTCAAAAATAAGATTATGAAAGTATTGTAAAGGTGGCTATATGCTACCTTTATTCTTTTGAAAAAGTGAGAAAATAGGAGAAAAAAGGAGTATGAGTAAAAAAGAGATTATATTATAATACAAAAATCATTCGATATATTGACTGAATATTTCATTATAATAATAAAATATTTTTGCATACTGATAAAATATTTTTGCATACTGATGGAATATTGTGTCATTGCTAAAAATGATTTATTTTTTGAAAAACGCAGAAAAACATAGGAAAATGCCTAAATTTGCAGTTTGCTCTTTCATTATTTTATTGCTATCATTAGAACAAATAAAAAAAGGACACTTGTAATTCTCGCCAAAGAATCATTATACAAGTGTCAAACACCAAAATAGTTGGTACAAACATTATAACACTGTACCTCTATTTTGGCAAACAAAAAATTATAGTTTAGTTTGTAGAATGGAGGTTTTTATATGAAAAATAATTTAACAGTATTTGAAAGTACAAAATTCGGAAAAATTAGAACACTAATGATTGATGGTGAACCTTATTTTGTAGGAAAAGATGTAGCGAGTGCCTTGGGTTATACAAAAACAAATACGCTTTCTATACATGTTGATGAGTGCGATACATTAAATTGGAGTGTCATGGATAATCTAGGCAAAATACAAAATGCAATAGTTATTAATGAAACTGGTTTACATAGTTTGATATTATCTAGCAAATCACCAACAGCAAAGCAGTTTAAAGAATGGATAACAAGTGATGTGTTGCCTTATATTAAGGAAGAAAAACAAACACTTAATCATTTAATGGTGTTTGAAGGAAAAAAAGTAGAAGTGTTTGAATGGAATGGACAAGTATTATTTAATCCATACCATGTAGGGGAATGTTTAGGCATTAGAGAAAGTGCTATAAAGATGGCAATTTCTAAAATGAATGAAAGGCAGGTAATTAAGCTAACCAATTCTAAAGTCAATACTATTGACTTTAGAAAATTACACAATACTGGTGAGAATTTCTTAACAGAATCAGGTGTATACAAATTGATTTTTAAATCAAGAAAACCAGAAGCCGAAAGATTTCAAGATTGGGTAACAGATGAAGTATTGCCCTCTATTCATAAACATGGTATTTACGCAACAAACAATATTATTGACAATATTCTTGCCAACCCTGATTTTGGTATACAATTACTTTCACAGCTAAAAGAAGAAAGAGCAGAAAAAGAAAAACTGAAATCAGAAAACCTACAGCAAAAGCAAATAATAGGAGAGTTAAAACCGAAAGCAGATTATACAGATACTATTTTGAAAAGCAAAAAACTGGTGACAATAACACAGATTGCTAAGGATTATGGTATGAGTGGGAGTAAAATGAATCAACTATTACATAAATTAAAAGTGCAGTATAAACAAAATGGACAATGGTTATTATATTCTGATTATCATGCAAAAGGCTATACACATTCTGAAACAATTCATTTTAAACATTCAAATGGTAAAGTCGATACAAAAATGATAACAAAATGGACACAAAAAGGTAGATTATTTTTATATAACTTATTAAAGCAATCGGGTGTATTGCCTATGATTGAACAAAATGTAGCAGCATAAAAACAAAAAAGACTAGCGGTTGCTAGTCTTAAATTTTTCCCCATTTATTCTATTGGTGTAAATGTAGTACGTGCATGATTTTCTACTTCGTCGCCTGTACCTAAATTACAAATATAATCTCCATCGCCTACCCAGCTATCACCCAATATTGTATTTACTGTTATTCTTCCGGTTGTGCCACTATATACAACAAAATTAGAAGTTCCACTAACTCTATATCGACCGGCAGGAATATCATTACCTACAACGAATTGACCAGCAGGTAAAGTAATAGGTTGCCCTTTTGCTTGCAAAATATCCCCATTTAATTTATCAAGTTCTGCTTGTTTTTGGGAAATTTGTGTATTGATACCTTCTAAATCTTTGCTCTTAGTTTCCAATTCAGCGGTTTTGGTTTTTAGATTTTCGTTTAACTCTTTTCTATTTTTTTCATAATCTTTTAAATCATTTAATAGATTTTCATTTTCTTTCAATTCTGTTTTTGTTTCTTCTAATTTATCAGCAATTTCTCTATATTGTTCACTCAAACTATAAATACGAGTAGAAATATTTTTGTTGAATCCTGAACGGTAAGAGATAATACCAACTAAAATAATAAGGGCAAGTGAAATACCCATAACAATTTTTAGTTCTTTTGTCATTTGAAAAGATAAATTTTTAGGTAATTTTGTTTGTTTTTCTGGTATTTCAGAAGTATCAGAAACAGTTGCCGTTGTTTCTACTTCTTTTTGTTCTGTTTGACTTTCTTCTTTTACATTTTCTGTTACATCTTTTTCTACATCACTTTCTTTTTTTAACTCTACCACAAAAAATCCCCCTTTTTTTATTTTTTAATATTTGTATTGCTTTTTGTCCTCCTTCTTAATACATATTTAGTCAAATATAACATTTTATGACGTGTTTTGCAATATATTTAATATAAAATGTTGTAAAAAGTAACATATTATGGTATTGTGGTGATAATATAAAAAAGGGGGAAGATTAAATGAAAAAAATGATAGCCTTAATGTTGGCTTGTTGTGTGGCGTTTGGTGCAAGTGCTTGTAGTAACACAAATGAACTTGAGCCGATAAAACAAGAAGAAACACAAGATAAAACAGATAGCAAAGAAATACAAAATAGTGATATTACAGATGAAGCAATAGAACTTACTGAATTTGATATGACAGGTGATGAATTTATTGATATTATGAATAAATTGCTAGAAGGTACGCACCCTGATTTAGTTTTAGCAAATTTTAAAACAACAGAAGTTGCAGAAGGAAGCAGGACTATGTATTACGCTGAAAAAAACAATATTTTTGTAAGCTATACAATAAACAAAGATACAAATAATGTATACCTTTTTGATGTAACAATAAAAAATAACATTTTAAATGAAGATACTTATGCTAATGTTTTATTTTATTTTATGGCAGCTATGTCGACTTTGCATTTAAAAGAAGAAACTAACGATTTATTAGAAAACCTTAATTTGGCAGATTATATATCAAAAAATAATGAATTCTATCCCACTGATGAAGCTAATTATGCAAAAATATTTACAGATGATGATTTTATACTTACAATTCAAGCTCCTATTGACGATAATTGATAAAGAAAAAAAGACTAGCGAAATGCTAGTCTTTTTTTTGTTCTGGAAAATATTCAACTATATCTGACAACTCACAATTTAGAGCGTTGCAAATTTTTATAAGTGATTGCATATCTACAATTTCATCTTTTCCTAATTTAGCCAAAGTATTAGGGCTAAGATTAGCAAGTTGTCGTAAGTCTGTTTTTTTAAGTTTTTTATCAATTAATATCTTCCATAACTTAGAATAACTTAAAGACAAACTATTTCATCTCCTTTCTTTTAATATTATATATGAATTTATTATATATTGCAATATAAAAAATATCGTATACGATATAAAAAATATTGTAAATAATAAAAAAAGTATTGACATATGTATTGCTATATGTATAATATATATTATAAACAATATAAAAAATATTCTTAACAATATAAATACGAAAGGAGAATTATTTATGAAAGAATTAATACAAAAGTCAAATCAAACACCTATTGAAGTTATGTTAAAGGTAGACCAAGAAGGAAAAACAACAGCAAAAGCATTGTATGAGTTTTTGGAATTAAATCCAGCAGTATATGCTAGATGGTGCAAAACGAATATATTAGAAAATAGTTTTGCTGAAAAAAATATTGATTATGAGGTTTTCAACATCAATGTTGAAAACTCCAAAGGTGGCAGACCAACAACCGATTACAAACTAACTGCCTCATTTGCCAAAAAGCTGGCAATGAGTTGCCAAAACGAAAGAGGAGAGCAAGCAAGGGAGTATTTCATCAAGGTTGAAGAAAAGTTGAAACAGACAGTTAGTAAGAAATCTACACCTTCAAATGACGAAAAGGCAAAGTTATTAAGAGCAGAAGCAATGTCATTAAATGCTAAAACTAGAGCATTTAAAACTCTCATGCAATCCCTGGAGAACAAGCAACTTTCCCCTATCGCTATGCAAGTGTTCGGGCTGAAAGGACTTGAAGGCATATTCGGTGTAGATGTGGGTAATCTCCTACCGGAAGTGGAAAAGACCTACAGTGCCGAAGAAGTGGGTAAAATGTTAGGCATTTCCGCTAACATGGTCGGTAGGATTGCCAACAAAAACGGTTTAAAAACACCACAGTATGGCAGGTATGTAGCTGATAAGTCTAAGAATAGCGACAAAGAAGTTCAATCTTTCCGCTATAACGACAATGGCATAAAAGTGTTGCAGGAATTGGCTTGGTAAGGGGGGTTACATATGAAGATAATCGAATCAATACACGAATTATGTGTAGAAGATTATGATAGCAAAGATAGTGAAGAATTTCTTGATTCAGTAAAAGAAGTTAACGAATTTTTAGATGTTATTAGTACTAGTTTAGACCATAAAGAAATGATGAAACTAGATGACCTAATAGCATCTAGTCAAGTGGCAGCAGAAAAGCAAGGCTTTGAGATGGGATTCAAATATGCCATGTCCTTAATAAAGGAGTGTGGATTGCAATGATTGACAAAAAGGTGTTCAATGAATTTTTAGGAGAAGTAAAGGGGGTGGAGAAACAAAAAAAGAAATACGAAAAGGCTGCTCGAATACAAAGGGCAGAAAGACAACCTTTTCCCTATTGGGATGAAGTATTTATAATAATAGGTTGTAGTATGATGTTATCGTTTTTTGTTATATTTATGATATTAACAAAAATAACATTTTCATAATTATAATTATAAACCCTCACTTTTTAGTGGGGGTTTACTATTGTAGTAGAATTTTGATACTTTTTTGATAGTTTTATGACACTTTTCTGACATGGAAAGTGTCACTTTTTTATGGGAAAATAAATGTAACAAATAAATGGACGGTGATGATATGGATTTCGTTGCGAAAGTGATGTCGCATTTTAAATGCTGCGAAAGCAAAGCAAGAAGTATTATTGAAAAGTATACAAAAAATGGAAATATAGACGAGTTGGAGAAATTAGTAAGGGAGGGATAAGCAATGTACTATTATCCACAAGATAATCGTGGTTATCAACAGAATTATCAACAAGGGTATATGCAACAGCAAATGAATCAAAATCAATATCAACAAAATATGACACAACAAATTGTATTACAAGGCTATCCTGTACCTGATGAGATGACCGCTAGAAATGCAGAAGTGAATACAAATGGAACAATATCTATATTCCCAGATATTCAACACGGTAAAATATACACGAAGCAACTTGATATGAATACATTTGCACCCATATTTAAAGTATATCAGTTGGTGGAACAACAGCAAGGCGGTACAAGCTATGTCTGTTTAGAGGATTTCCAGAGATTACAAAATTATGTTGCAAATTTAGAAATGAAAATAAATGAAATGATAAATTTACCAAAAGTGACTGATAAAAAAGGAGTGGATAAAAATGTTCAATCCAATGCAAATGTTACAAAATAATCCAATGATGCAGATGATGGGGAACAATCCTATTATGCAAATGATGGGAATGTTACAAAATAGCAGAAATCCCCTTGCAGTTATGCAAAAATTGGCGGAACAAAACCCAAAACTACAACAAGTTATGGGAATGGCGCAAGGTAAAACATATCAACAAATGCAACAAATGGCTGAAAATTTGGCAAAAGAGAAGGGTGTCAATTTACAAGAATTTATGAAGCAGATGGGTATAAATAGACCATAATGGTCGTTTATATATTTTAAAAAAAGGAGCTGAAAAATATGGATAACGATTTTATGACTGGTTTTGTTGCTGGACAGAGCGACAATAACAACAATGGCTATGCCAACGGTATGTGGGGCATGGAATGGATGTGGATATTTGTTATATTTGCTTTGATGGGTTGGGGCGGTAATGGCTTTGGCTTTGGAGGCAATGGCAGAGGAAATTGCGCAACAACTGCTGATGTGGCAGACGCTTTCAATTTCAATCAACTTGACAATGGTATCAGAGGACTAGAAAGAGGTGTTTGCGATAGTACATATGCATTGACAAATGCTATTACTGGTGGCTTTAGTCAAGCAGAATTATCAAGATGTAACAGTATGTCTACATTAATGCAGCAGTTGAATACTATGTCTTTCCAAATGCAGCAATGTTGCTGTGAATTGCAGGGAGCAATCAAAGATACAAGATATGATATTGCAAAAGCAAGCTGTGATATTATACAAAACTCCCACAATGATACCGACAGAGTACTTGCAAGATTAGACGCTATGGAAACAAGCAGATTACAAGAAAAATTAGCAGAACAACAAGCAGAAATTCAAAACTTACGACTAGCTGCTTCTCAATCTGCACAAAATGGCTATATTGACGCAATAGGCAATTCTATTGTAGCAAGATTACAACAGCCAACACCACAACCGGCTTATGTAGTACCAGCACCATATCCATATTGTGGTAATAACAATAACTGCTGTGGCGGAAATTGGAACAATGGTTGTTGTGCATAATTAAATATTGTTTTTTCTAGCAAGCGAAATATGTCTTGCTTGTCAGCAAAAGCTGTTTGAAAATGAGTAGGGGATTGACTGGCAGTCATTCCCCTTTTTATAACATAAAAGGAGTGATAATAATGATTGAAGCAGTAAATACAGCAATACAAACAGTAGCAGCAAATGCTACATTGGTTTTTAGTAGCACATCTATCAATAGAGGTTGTACCGTTAGACATAGACAAGGTAGTGGCAGATTTACAGCATTAAAACCAGGTGTATACAAGGTAAGTTTTCAAGCGAATGTTGCGATACCTACAGGTGGTACAGCTACTCCTATTATTTTAGATATTGTACAAGATGGGGAAAGTTTAGCAGGTTCCAGAATGATTTCTACACCAGGTGCGATAAATAATTATAACAGTGTTTCTACTGTTGTTTTAGTAGAAGTATATAATTGTGACAGTGCTAACATTGCTATAAGAAATATTTCTGGTGTTGCTATCAATGTACAAGACGCTAATATTGTCATTGACAGATTATGTTGATGGGGGGTGGCACTATGAACAAAACAATGAGACTTGCCATGCTGAATCAAAGTCGTAGAAACAAAGAGAATAGCGAATATAGAGATAATCAAATAGGTTTTAGATATGACGGCGATAATTACAATAATACAGACAGGCGCATGGAATATGGTAGACATTCAGAATATGATAAACGAATGGAATCTGAACCTATTTGGGGCAACAGACAAAGAGATGATAATGGACGCTATATGCATCATGAAAGCAAAGAATATGATGACAATGTGATACCTATGCAAGGTTATGTTGGCATTGCTTATACTATGGATAATGCTGATATGAGTAAAATGGATAAAAGACAAGCTGAAAATTGGACACGGCACATGAAAAATGAAGATGGTAGTACTGGTGCTAGGTGGACATTTGACGAAGTACACAAAGTAATGCAGCAAAATAATGTCGATTGTGACCCTGTAGAGTTTTATGCTGTTATGAATATGCTATATTCTGATTATGGCAAAGTGTTTAAAAAACATGATGTTGCTACAATGCAATTTTATGTGGATATGGCAAAGGCATTCCTAGAAGATGATGATGCCGTAAAAAATAAATTGGAACAATATTATAAATATGTTGTGAAACATTGAAAGGAAGGGAGGCAAAACTCCCTTTTTTGATATATCAAAACCGCCCTACTTTTTTGTCCTTCATTTGTCCCACTTTTTAAAAAAATCTATAAAAATAATACGCTATTTTAAAGCAGTATTTTATAGAAATAGCCGTAAAAACAACAATCTACACAATTCTAAAAAATTATAAAAATTTACTTACCTCACTCGGTGCAGAAATGACTTTGTATACAAATTTTTATGAATTCTAATTATTTCCAATCTACTTATTTATTTGAAAAAATACTTTAAGAAATTTCTGTTATTTTATTAAAAATGAATTTTAAAATTACAAAAAATTTTAATAGCAATTTTTATTTTTAAAATAAAATTTTTGTGGGTATGCAGTTTTATTATGAAATCATTTTAAATTAAAAAATTAGAAAATAGAGAAAAATTTGTTCATCATAACTATAAAAATAAAGCAGAATTTAGTCATAATTTTTATTTTTTTGTATTGACAAAATGTGCCAAGTAATTTATTATTAGACCTATAATAAAATAGTTCTAAAGGGAGATGAAAGAATGATTTCATTTCAGAGCAACATACTTTTTATCATGTCATTCTCTGGAACTGTTTTATTTGTATTGTACATTGTGACTTCCCTATACACACAGGCAAATTTTACTGCAAAATGGCGATACAATTTATTAAAAGTATGTTTGCTTTTTTATGTGTTTCCCTTTCCAGAGTTTCGGTATTATATGCAAGATGTATTACAAGCACTGCATATGCCTATCTCTTTCCACTGGTGGAGCAATCAAAATATTGTTGGCAATATGAAATTTATCAGAAATACCATTCATGTAGGTTCTGATAGATGGATAGTATCCGACGTTGTAAAATACGCTTGGGGAATTGTGATATTTTCAGGAGTCACAGCAGTTATCATCATTATAGTACAGGCTGCAAGATATTTTATAGCAAGAAGAAATCTTACAAAAAGTATAGTATGTAAAGAGAAAAAAGAGGCAACAGCAATTTTCAAAAAAATAAAAAAGGAGTTGAATATAAACAAAAATGTACAATTAATTTATACTGAAAATTGTGACAGCCCTTTTACAACAGGATTGTTTTCTCCTATGATAGTACTTCCATATAACACAAACTATACTATGGAACAATTAGATTTTATCATAAGACATGAATTGACACATATTAAAAACAAAGACTTTATTGTAAAATTTATTGCGATTGCAGTTGTAGCACTTCATTGGTTTAATCCGATTTGTATTTTGTTGTATTTTGAAATAAGAAGTATGAGCGAAATACATTGTGACAGTGAAACAGTGAAAAATTATGATGATGATATGATAGAAAAGTATTGTTTTTATATGGTGGATTTATCTGCCGACGATTATGTAAAAAGTAAGAAGCTATTTTATACAGGATTGATTAGTGAACATTCTTCTATGATGAAAAGGAGGGTATTAAACTTGAAAAAAGGAAATAGAAAAAAGGGAGTTTTACCGATTGTAACAGCATTTGTAATGTGCTGTTTGAGCATGAACACAGTATTTGCTTATGAAGCACCAGTTGAAACTACACTTCCAGAACCACAAGGAGAGATGGTAGAATTTTTGACAGAGAAACCTGTAACATTTAATTCGTGGAATGATAAAGTAATTATAGATAATGAAGGAAATACTTACGAAATAGGAAATGAAGAAAGGGCATCATGCAAGCACAACTATGTATCTTGTACATTTGGAGAACATAAGAAACATTCTGACGGCAGTTGTATAACTTATTTGTATGAAGCTGATAAATGTACAAAATGTGGTGATAGAATTAATGAAGAATTAGTAAATGAATTGTCTTATAAAAAATGCCCTCACTAAAGAGAAAAGGAGCATTTGCTTATGAAAAAAAATTACGGTTTGACCAATACAGAAATGCAGATTATGGAAAAATTTTGGGAAGAAAATAAAAGATTTTCTTATAGAGAATTATCAGAATATATGAATGGTACACTTGACAAAAAGTGGAAAAAACAGACATTAAGCACTTATTTGACAAACCTTCAAAAAATGGGTTTAATTGAGGTAGATGATAGTGGTAAAAACTATATTTATTATGCTACTTGTACCAAAGAAGAAGTGGTGCAGAAATGGACAAGAAAATTAGTAAAAACATCTTTTAATAATTCTATATTCAATTTTGTATCTGCTTTTACTGGAGGACAAAAATTAACTCGTGAAGAAGCAGAAGAATTGAAAGAACTGTTTCGCTCTGAGGATAAATAATACAGCATTTTAGCTGATATTATAAATATAAAAAAGAAAGGAGAGTATTGCAATGCCTTGGAGAGGAGGATAGCATAAGAAACATCTTAACAAAAAAAGAATACATTTGTGTGGGGACACAATAAAGATTCTATTTTTTATAAGATGTTCATTTCTATAATAATATGAATAATAAATTTATGCAAGTAAAAAAGAAAATTTTATATTGTATTCAAAGTAGATTTCATAAGTATAAAAAGAAATGATATTTATAAGAGTTATTGAAACATGGAAATTATAATAAAATAAGGAGAATAAAATAATGAAAAGAATATTTGCAGTTGTTATGTCTTGTATTATGGTTATGGGAAATCTTTCTACTGCCTTAGCAATGACAAAAGAAAAAGATATGAAATATCAAGAAATTATTCAGCAATTGGAAACTACACCAGAGCTATATGGGGGATTGTATTTTGATGATGATGTTTTACATGTTATTCCACTCGAAAATGAACAAAATACATATAGTATTACAACTTTAAATGAAGATGAGGATTCTAATATTATTATTGATGAGCCTTAAGCTTATTCATTGCAAGAATTAAATCAAGCTTTTGAAACATTACGTGCTAATAGAAATTCTTTAGGTGTTACTGGATATTCCATAGACATTTTGAATAATGGAATAAAAGTAATGGCAAAAGAATGGAATGATGAGAAAAAAAGAAATATTCAGGAACTAATTAATATTGAAAATATTGATTATGTATTGGACAAAGGTTCAATTAATAATAATGATAATATAAGTGATAAAGACAATATAAAGAAAGAAGAAAGTACGGAAAAGTTTGGTAAAAGATATACTGAAGAAGTTGTTATTGGTTCTGAACTTGAAGATAGAGATAAAACTGAAGATTCTGCTACACTTAAATGTACTTTATAGCAATCCTATAAATTATTACCTTAAACCAACGGCAGAAAACCAGCCAATACAATCAGATGTTGTTATTTTTAA
>ERZ808049.776-NODE-776-length-11944-cov-3.357630_pt1 | contig 11944 bp, 12 predicted proteins | sample MGYA00380198_ERZ808049 | MGnify/ENA primary metagenome ERZ808049 (study PRJEB31490, sample SAMN06133414) | mouse gut metagenome | isolation source: Z2_2 | host: mice | place: China: Chengdu | collected 2015-05 ...
TCTAATCTTGGAAGTTCTACTTGTTCTGCCTGGCGTATTCCTCTTAGCTTTTGATCCAACTTGCTTTTCAGGTTTTCCACTTCATAAAATTCTTTCATGTCAATTCCCAACTTCGGTTTTGATGAAATCCTTAATTTTCTTATATATTCCCGCAAGATCTGTAGTGCTGCCAGCAATATCTCTCGAAACACTCTTGGTTGGAATCCCTGACAAGATATAGACTGTGCTATTTTAGTTGAAATTTCTTCTTTTTTGATTTTTAGAATCTTTTCTTCCGGTACTCCTTCCACCAGAGCCACATCGACCGCCCGGTTCCATTCCTGCCTGATTGCATTATCTGCCCGGATTTCTGCTTCCTTAGGGTTGTTCTTACCGATTTTTTTCGTAGGAAGATAAACACTGCCATGCTGAAAAACATTTAACTTTTCTTCATCATTACCAACATATACATTCATAAGATCTGTAAAAGAATGTTTTACTTCATCCAAAAATCTTTCGCTTTTAAACCTTTCATCCTTTTTGGTAAAGATCTTTTTTTCATATACTTCACCCTTTTTAATTATATGACAACCGGTTCTTATTTCCCCAGACTCACCGAGAATCTCTTTTTTCGTTCTAACATGTTTTCCCTTTTCATCATAAAACATATTTCTGGACGCAATCTTTATAATCGGCTCTTTTAATAATTGACGTTCTGAAAAAATCAGATGAATGTGATAGTTCGTTTTTCTCTTATTATGATGCAATGCAGAAACGCATTCCACCTCGTAATTCTTCTTGAAATGTTCTGTAAATAATTTCAAAAGATGATATGTATTATACTCTACAAAGCTTTCAGGAAGTGCTATAATCAGTTCTCTCGCTTCAATGCATTTTCCCTCTGTTCCGCTTTTTCTGAATTCTTCTTGATTGTACTTTGCAAGTTCTCTCCAAAACTGTCGTTCGGTCGTTTCATAAACAGCATACAGATTTTCCTGTTTTGCTCTACTGCTGATGTATGTAATTCTTCCCTTAACATTTGTAAGCTTTGACATCTGTATAAATGAATTTCTTGCGATAGGCATTTCCCCCTTCTTTTTAATAGCTGCATTCTTTCCTGTGAGTAGGTGCATAGGCACCTGTTTACGAACTTATTGCCGTGACCGGCATCAGCCTCGCAGAGCGAAATACACAGAGCATAAACGAAGTTTGTGCGATGGGTGTATTTCGCTCTCAATCGCCGAGGGCTTAGTTTCTGGCGTATCCGCCTTTTTCTTTCTGCCCGTATCCGGGCCTTATTCTATTCTTGTGTTTTTAACTTTCAAAGTTTTTTTCTCCCTGTTCACACTCCCCTGTTCACAAACTTGTGAACAAACTTTTGTGAACAAGGCTCAAAACATTTTTAAAGTTAACTTTTACTCAAAAGGTAACTCCTCATTTTCATCCACTTTCATAAATCCATCCGGATCCTTTTTCGGACGGATCCGCTTCCATGAACGCTGCGTTCCCAGTCCCCCGGAGAACCTGTGATTTCCATGTTTTTCCCATCCGATAATCTCATTGTCCATCAGATCCCCGATCTCTTTGGACTGCCATTTAGGGACAATGCCTTCCTGATGAAACACTTCCTGATAGATGATGGTGGAGCAGACATAATCCTCTTCGTAGTTGTCCAGGAAAGCCTGGATCATTCCGGTCTGTGTATCCTCCGGCATACAATCCTTCTGCAGAGATTTCACATAATCTTCCATATCCGAAGAAAAGGTCAGGAGAAATTCCCCTCTTCGGTAGATTTCCATTGCCTCTGCCCACGCCTGTATGATATATTCTCTGGAGCCTTTTTCATCCCGATATATCATAGTCTCTGCTTTTTCCGGACATACCTTTACCGGTCCGAACCGCCGATTGCCCGTCCGGTCAAAGGGCAGGAAAGCAAGGTCGTTTGAAGTACCGCAAAACACACATTGACGGTATCTGTCTTCCGCTCTTCTTTCGTAGGGGATCCGGTAAGTGTCCTTCTGTCTGCTCAGGAAAGATTTGGTCTCCTCAATGCTTTTGGCATTCGCTACTGCGTTCATTTCCGACATTTCCACAATCCAATGCCCTTGCAGATATTCATAAACCTTCTTGTCATCCAGCCGTTTCACATCGTCCGTGAACCACTCATCTTTAATTGCCAGATACTTGAAAAAGGTGGATTTTCCCGTTCCCTGTCCACCTACCAGGCAGAGCATGATATCATATTTTGTTCCCGGTTCATACAGTCTACTGATGGCTGCCATCATGTGCATCTTCATGATCTCTCCGGTATACTTCTGATCTTCAGCTCCGAAAAAATGTGTCAGCATGTGGCTGATCCTGGGCGTCCCGTCCCAGGTAAGCCCTTCCAGAAAATCAATGATGGGATGAAAGCTGTTATTATTTGCTACAATGTCCACTGCTTTGGTGATCACCCGGTCACTGGTCAGCCCGTAATTCTTTTCCAGGTAGAGAGACAGGTTGTTCATATCCGTATCTGTCATCTGAACGCCTCTTCTCTTCCATGGTACCTTTTTCATGATATCGATCTGGCAGGTCATCTCGTTTCTGCAGATGGCGCCTTTCAGGCAGGGATCATGGTCCAGAACATACTTGCAGTTCTGAATGGACTGCCGGATCTTTCCTTTGTCCGTCACATCCAGGGATCCGCGGATCTCTTCTGTACTCAGCATTTCATCCTCTACAATCTTTTCTAATTTCTTCAAGGAGTCCTCGCTGATATTCATCCATTCTCTGCTCAATATCCGCCACCTCCTTCCTCTTGTCCATAAAGAATTGAGCAATCTCTTCTCCGTTTCCGGCCAGCAGGATATCCAGATAAGCATTGATCTTCCACTCATTACTCAGTGCCTCCAGAAAATATTCCTCCTCAAAAGGATCCTGTTGCGATGAGTAAAATTTCTTCCAGAATCTGATCCATGACAGATAGTCAGTCAAAACCTTTACCGCATGTTTTTTCCAGTCTAGGATCTTGTTTTTTACAGAAAAATGATACCGACTTTGTACCATTGCGGATGCCCTGTTACGGGACTTCCTCGGTACATGTTTCTTCTTTTCAGACCGGATCGGCAGTCCAAAATCTGCTATCAGCTTCTGTGCCGCCTCGAACTGGGATATCCCAAACAGTCTGGAAGTAAAATCTATGACGTCTCCTTTTGCTCCGCAGGCAAAACAATAGTAGTTTTGATCAATCTTCATACTGGGATGATGATCATCATGGAAGGGGCAGCATGCCATCTTATTCCGGTTGATTTTGATCCCATACTGTTCCGCAGCCTGCAGGGCTGTAACATACGCTTTAATTTCCTGAAATAAATTCATGTATAACCTCCTCTTTTGAAATTTTCGATTGTATCTCACAGAGGTATTTGCTATACTTTATTTGCGAGACAGAGTATAGCAATATCTCTGAAGATTGAGCCCTGGTTTTTATGCCCGGGCTTTTTCTTTTCTTACATCCCGGAAATATCCGGTTTCTTCCCACACCTTACGATCCGGACAGTAATAACTGAACTCGTTAGAATTTCCCACTTTCATCGCCACTCCGAATTTGAAAATCCCCTGCTGAATGGCAAGGCGGATATAGTGAGGGTCTTTTCCGATTGCCTGAGCGATTTCTTTAATCGGAACATTTCTTCCCGTAAACGGGGGAAGATCGATATATACTTTCTTTTCCATCATTTCACCTCCTTTGTTTTTCTGTACGATTACTCTTTAACTCAGTAATTCTTCCAGTTTAATGTTCAGTGCCTTTGACAATTTGCAGGCAACCTGTGGAGAGCAACTTTTTCCGGACTTGATACAGGAAATTGTCTGTCTGGACACATTGCTCCTGCATGCAAGTTCTTTTATAGTCAGATTCTGTTCTCCCATTAGAATCTGCATCTTAAGTACGTTTATTTTCATTATATCACCTCCAATCCTTTAATGCCGTACTTTTAGTTCGCATTTTATTATACGCATTAAAATTGCATACATCAAGACATATTTTTAATTTTACGCACTTGAATTTCGTATTTATGTATGATAATATGGTTGCAAGAGAGGTGAAATCAATCATGAAATATGACACAAAACAAATTGGACTCAGGATCCGAACTGCGCGAAAGCAAAAAGGTATGAATCAGACGCAGTTGGCAAATGCACTTGGGAAATCACTTCGGACAATCCAAAAATATGAGAGTGGAGAAATCGAAGTATCTATCGCCATGATCAATGAACTTGCCAGACTGCTGGATACCACTTCTACCTATCTGATCGGTTATGAGACGCAGGAGAAACCACTGGCAAATATGTCAGATGTAATGCAGTTTCTTTTTCAGCTGGATCAGATGCAGGAGCTTGGTTTCCGTATTGATGTAAAACGCCCGCCGGAACACGACGGCTGGGAATGCTCTATTACTTTTAACGGTAAAGACTTGTCCGCATCAGAAAACGCAGATATGTGTTTGTTTCTGGAAGAATTTAAAGAAAACAGAGACGAGTATGCTTCATATCAGAAGAACCAAAAGTCCTATCAGGACTGGAAAGACAAAACTCTGGCCTATTATTCCTCTGTACCATTATCCGAGAAGGAACAGGAAGAGCTGACAGAAGAAGAGCGCATCAGACGGAGGAATACTTTTTTAAACAAGCAGTTCAGATCATAAGTCCCCTCTATAGAAAGGAGCTATGACTGAATGAAATTATCGAACGGCTACGGCAGCGTAGTAAAATTATCTGGAAAACGGAGAAAACCGTATATGGTCCGAAAAACAGTCGGATACCATATTGATCCAATAAAAGAAAAGAAAGTTGCCGAATATATCATTATCGGATATACGGCAACAAAATCAGAAGGGCTGCAGCTTTTGGCTGATTACAATCATAATCCATATGATACAAAGGCTGCAAAAATGACTTTTTCAGAAGTGTATGAAGAATGGTCCAGAAAGAAATATCCCACTGTATCAGAAAGCAATGTAAAAGGATATTCTGCTTCTTATAAAGCCTGCACAATTCTTTATCACAGAGTTTTTAAAGAGCTGAAACTTGCAGACCTTCAGCAGGTCATTGATACCTGTGGCAAAAACTATCCGACACTGAAAAAAATTAAGATTCTGTTTAACCAGCTTTATGGGTTTGCTCTGAAAAATGATATCTGCAATAAGGACTACTCTTCCTTTGTTGACATCGCTCAATATAAAGACAGAAATCCGAACAAGCACAGCAGGAATAAATTCTCCAAAGAAGAGGTGGAGAAAATCTGGACAATGAAGGATGACAAGTATTACCAATTCCCCCTCATGCTTCTGTACAACGGCACACGCATTTCCGAATTTCTTTCTTTAAAAAAGGAAAATGTACATTTAGATGAGTAGTATTTTGACGTGATTGACAGTAAGACTGAAAACGGCATCCGAAAGGTTCCGATTGCAGATAAACTGCTCCCGTTTTACAAGGCCTGGTATGAGTCATGTCCGGATTGCAAATATCTTCTTCACACAGAGGATGGAAAGCCTTTTAAATACCGGAACTATTTTGACAGTTACTGGACGCCCCTCATGGAACAGATCGGCATCACCAGAACGCCTCACTGCACACGCCACACCTGCATCTCTATGTTGTCCGAGGCTGGTATCCAGGAGACCACTATCAAGAAAATTGTGGGCCACTCCGGAGCTATGACATTAACAGAAAAGGTTTATACACATCTGGATGTTCAGGTGCTTGTGGATGCCATAAACAAAATTTTAGAATAATAACTTTGTTGCAAACGTGTTACAAACGCGTTGCTAATTGACAAATTTCCACCCTGTTTTCTGCCGATTCACCACGTTTCAAGGGGCAAAAGAAAAACCCCAGAAACGTGATGTTTCTGAGGTTTATCTGCATTTTCATATTCTCTACGATTATCTCTTGCGTAAGTGAAATTAACGTTTTGTTATCAGCGTTGATAACACACACTCTGTAACTGCGGATAATAGCTATATGTTTCGTGGTAGATTATAAACGATTTTGCTTAGAAAATCAAGCCGTATGGTGTAATTATTTGCTTTCGTCTTTACAGATAGTAACGCATCCGGCCCATTTAAAGTCGCCTGCGGCGAGGGCCCGGATGCCCGAAAGGGGTGCTTTACTGGCTCGGATGCCGGGCAGCGGCGTGCCCGGCCCCGTGAATAGTAACCTTAGTAGATACAAAAACCTGCTTGTTTGTATGCTATTTCATGGCATGCCGCAGGTTTTTGTGTTATATTGAGAAAAATATGTTGCTGTGAATGTACCAACAAAAATATGATAAGGAAGGGCTTCTGGTAATAACAGCATTCAATTTTTTATAGATAAAAGAATCCAATTAGAGTATAATGATATAAGAAAGAAGCGCAGATGATAAATGAAAAAATAATTTTATAGTAGCAATATTGGTAGGTGAATTCTATCAGAAAGGAGCAATTCATATGGAAGTGATTCGAAGATTTATTGATGCAAAAAAAATTATGTCAATTATACCATTACCGGAAAGTTTAAGAAATCGCCGACTGGAAGTTATCGTGTTGCCAGCGGAAGATAATATTGAAATTGTAAAAAAAGACGACCAAATTGAGAGTATTGTCGATCTGTTATCAGGTAGTATTCCTGATAATGAAATGAGTTTGGCTGATTATAGGGCTGAGAGGTTGGGAAAATATGAAGCTGTTGATTGATACGAATGTAGTCTTAGATGTTTTGCTTAAAAGACAGCCTTTTTTTGAGCATGCAGCAAAGGTATTAAAGCTGTCTGCAAGGGAAGATATAGAAGAATTTATTTCTGCGTCAGCAATCACGGATATATATTATATTGCCAATAGAATGCTGAAAGATAAAGAAAAAGTTCGTGGGCTGCTGCAGATGCTGCTAAAAGTTGTTTCGATTGCAGCTGTGTCGGCTGAAGAAATCAACATGGCACTGGGATTGGAGTGGAATGAGTTTTGTTGAAACACAGGCATATTGACAGAAGTCCAGGAAAACATGTTTTTGTGATATCTTGAAAATAACAAGAATGCCACCGCTGTCGGTGGCATTCTTAAATGAAAATGGAGGAATGGCAGAATGGATATAGTTCCGGTCGAATTAAAATTGAGGATTCTTGCAGGGCAGGTGGATGCTGCGGCCAATATTGGGATGTGGTGTTTTGACAAGGATGGCAGACTGTTTTATACCACCTGTCCGTACAAGGATGATTTTCTGGGATTTCTTGAGCTAAGTGAATGTAAAGAACAGTTGTTTTCAAGGAAGGGAGGCTGGGACAAACCGGTGATATTAAGCGATTCTATTGGTTTGAACTGGATAGGAGAACACCTGTATAAAAACGGGGAGCCGGATCTTGTGATTCTTATGGGACCGATGTTTTTGAACAGTACATCTGTGAAAGGGATTGACAATCACCTGAAAGAGCGAGAATCTTCTCTGTTTGTCAGACGCAAGATGATGAATGTGCTCCAGATGGTTCCGGTTGTGATGGTTCCCGTTATGTCTCAATATGGCGTGATGCTGCATTATTCTATGACGGATGAGAAAATCTTGTCAAGTGATTTTTATTATCCGGTCGTAAATGAGGGGGAAGAGAAGGTTTTGGGGCGGCTTCTCGAGAATACATCCTGGAAAAGCGAAGATAGTGCAGAACGGCAGAACAGTACTGAACAGTTGATTCTTCAAGGCATACGTGAAGGAAGACCGGAGCTGATCGAAAGGATCAGCAAAGAGTCGGAAGGCGCAGCGGTGCTTGTCTCTGACACCGGAGATGGACTGCGCGACGGGAAAAATACGGTGATTGTATTAAATGCATTGTGCAGCCGTGCAGCAATATCCGGCGGACTTTCGATAAAAACGGCAAAAGGACTTGAGCGGAAATTTATTGGAGAAGTGGAGAACTGTAAAACATTTACAGAGTTGGTCAATGTCAATCTAAGTATGCTTGGCGAATATATCATGAAGGTGCAGGAATGTAGGAGCAATCCTCATATTTCGAGAGAAATCAGAGAAGCGTGCGAGTATATAAAAGCAAATATCCGAAATGAATTTACAATAGAGGATCTGGCGAAGGAAGTAGGCTATGCGCCCTATTATCTGACGAAAAAGTTCAGTAAAGAGATGAATATGAAGGTATCGGATTATGTGAAATATGCCAGAATTGAGTATGCGAAAATCATGTTGATTTCAACGAAGAAGGGGATTCAGGAAATCAGCGATACGCTTCATTTCGGAACGAGGAATTATTTCAGCAAGGTGTTCCGGGAGATAGAAGGGATTTCGCCGAATGAATACAGAGAACAGATTGAGAGAGGAGAGAAGAAATGAGATTGAAGCAGAATGCAGATGTCGTACAGTTTTTAAAAGCGGTACAGCAATGCGAAGGCGATGTGTTTTTTAAGACTTTTGACGGAGATACTTTAAATTTGAAATCTGTTTTATGCCAGTATGTGCTGGTCGTCGTCCAGAAAGAAAAAGAAGTGCTGGACAATAGCTGTGTGATCTGTGAGGAAGCGGATAGGGAGCTTTTGGCAGATTTTCTGGAGGGATGAAGTAAAAGTTCGGTTCAAGACAGAACTGTTATGACATGAATTGATAAAAATAATCTGAATCCACCACTTTTATTTGTATTTGGAAAGGATATTAACAAGAAATTGGTGTATGTAAAATTAAAAATAAAGGGAGAACAGCATCGTCATGTTTTGTGTGTGTCATTCCATTATGCTAAGGATAAGATGGAATTTCCATACGCATAATTGGAGGAGAGGAAGTAACCTATGAAGAGAGGTTTTACCTTTGTATAAACGCTGATGAAGACGAAAAAGATACATTAGACAAGGTGATTGCTAAGTTTAAGAATTGCAAGGCAAAAGATATAAGGAAGATCCATTCTGTATTAATGCAAGAAGCATTTACGGAATGGATTTTTAGTTTCCATGCATACTCAAGAACAGCCCGGCGGACTGGTTTGAGTATGACGAATAATGGTACATCATAGTAAAAAAACAGTTCCTGTCCATTTAATTTCAGTTATATAATTGTGCAAGAAAGAGAGGGATAATATGAGTCTGAATAAATTTTATCCAGGGCAGGTATGGCTTGACACGAAAGGAGAGCGGATCCATGCCCGCGGCGGACCGCTGGCTTCCGCTGCATTTTGAAGAGCCGACAAAGGAACATCCCGACGGAATGGTGTTCATAGACTGGAAGGATGAATGGTCACTGGATGAGTTTGAGTAAATTTGAAGAAACAAGGAGGATAAAGCGGTGAGACAATATGAAACATTTGAGTTGATTTTCAAGGGGAAAGAACCGGGCGAAAATGAATCACAGGCGAATATTTCCGCAGTTTTTACAGTAAATGGCAGTGAGAAAAAAGTAAAAGGTTTTTATGACGGCAACGGGATTTGTAAAGTACGTTTCCTGCCGTCGGAAACCGGAATCTGTGAGTGGAAAGTGGATTCTTCGTTGGAATTAGAGGGAGAATTGGAGGGAAGGGAAGAGATCCTTCCGGCGGCGGAGGGCAGGCATGGAATGGTGAAACCGGAGGGGATTCATCTTGTATATGAAGACGGAACCAGATGCATTCCATTTGGCACCACGGTATATGCTTTGGTACATCAGCCAAAGGGAATGATAGAGCAGACATTTGAAACGCTGGAGCATTCACCATTTAACAAAGTGCGTATGTGCGTGTTCCCGAAACACTATGATTTTAATCTGAATGAGCCGGAGCGGTTTGCATTTGTAATGGAAAATGGAAAGCCGAATGTACAGAAGCCGGATTATATTTTCTGGAAAGAATTTGAAACATCTCTCGGCAGGCTTAACCAGGATGGGATTGAGGCGGATTTGATTTTGTTCCATCCATACGATCACTGGGGATTCGCGGAACTGTCTTATGAAGAAGCCTGTATCTATCTGGATTATGCAGTTCGAAGACTGGCAGCTTTCCCGAATGTGTGGTGGTCTCTGGCAAATGAATATGATCTGATGGAACATTTTGAAAGAGGATGGTGGGACGGATTTGCGGAGCAAGTTTCTGAACAAGATGTATTCGGACACATGCTGAGCAATCACCAGTGTGTGACAATGTGGGATTTCAACAATCCATATACGACACATTGCAGCGTTCAGATGGGAATGACGCAGCGGGCGGCAGGTTTCCAGAAGGAGTTTGGAAAGCCGGTTCTGTTTGATGAAGTCGGCTATGAAGGAAATCTCCCGTATTCATGGGGAAATCTTTCCGCATTTGAGATGGTAAACCGAATCTGGACGGGGACTGTCATGGGTGCTTATGTGACACACGGAGAGGTGCTTTATCAGGATGCGGGATACAATGAGGATGCCGTCCTCTGGTGGGCGAAAGGCGGAAAACTATATGGCGAGAGTATGCCTCGCATTGCATTTTTAAGAGGGATCATGGAGGAACTGCCGGGACCGCTGACTGCAGTGACGAGCAGCTGGGACCGTGAGGCGATTCGGAAGAAGATGGAAGATCCCGAGATGGCGAAAACCATTCCTACAGTTGTAAAATGTATCGCAAATATGCCGGATGCACAATTCCAGGGATTTATGGATGATTTTCAGGAGATGACTGGTACATTTGAAGACCAGGTAATTATGCAGTATCTGGGGCGGCATTGTAATCGCTGGCTGGATGTACAGCTCCCGGAGGAAGGCAGATATACGGTAGAAGTGATCGACACATGGGAGATGACAAGAGAAGTTGTAGAGACAGAGGCTTCCGGTTTGACAAAAGTATGGCTGCCGGGAAAACAGGGAATGGCAGTACTGGCAAAAAAGAATTAAAGAGGGAATGAAATGCATTATAATAAAATATATCCGGGTCAAATGTGGCTTGACACGAAAGGGGAGCGGATCCAGGCTCACGGTGGATCGGTTTTTTATGAAAACGGTACTTATTACTGGTATGGGGAAAACAAGGAAAAAACAGACGGTATAAATGGTATCTGGCATTGGGGCGTCAGATGTTATACGTCCAATGATTTGTATAACTGGGAAGATCAAGGTCTGATTATTGAACCGAATCTTGAAGATGAAAGCTCTTCACTGCACCCGACGGCTTTTTTGGACAGACCTCATATTATTTATAATAAACAGACGAAAAAGTATGTCTGCTGGCTGAAGATTATGAACAAAGACGGGACACAGTCAGAGACAGTGCTCACTGCGGATCGCATTCTGGGACCTTATGCCATTGTTCGTGAAGGCTTGCGGCCGCTGAATATGAGCGCCGGAGATTTTGATCTGGCAGTGGCAGAGGACGGAAAAGCTTACTATTATTTTGAGCGGGTACACAGCGAGACTATCTGCGCAGATCTGACAGCCGATTATACAGATGTGACCGGGTATTATAGTACGCATTTCCCAAGAAAACATCCTCCTTATGTCAGAGAGGCGACGTCTCATTTTATGAGAAATCAGAAACACTATCTGGTGACATCCGGCACGACAGGATATTTTCCGAATCCTTCCGAAGTGGCGGCGGCAGATACATGGCATGGACCCTATCGGGTTCTGGGAAATCCCCATCCTGATGACGGAAGCCATACCTCTTATCATTCACAGATTAGCTGTATTTTTAAAGTGGAAGGAAAGAAGGATCTTTATATTGCAATGGCGGACCGCTGGCTTCCGGAACAATTATTTTTGAATTATGAGGATTATGCGGATTGTTTTGAGGCAATGTTTGATCCGGATTCGGGGAAAAAGCCGGATTGGGAAAATGTGATAAAAAAAGCTGAAAAGGAATTTGAGAAAACCGGAAAGCGGATACGGATCAGTACGGATTGCAAAGACAATACATCCATTTCAGATTACGTCTGGCTTCCGCTGCGTTTTGAAGAGCCGACAAAGGAACATCCCGACGGAATGGTGTTCATAGACTGGAAGGATGAATGGTCACTGGATGAGT
>ERZ808049.777-NODE-777-length-11937-cov-2.958347_pt1 | contig 11937 bp, 9 predicted proteins | sample MGYA00380198_ERZ808049 | MGnify/ENA primary metagenome ERZ808049 (study PRJEB31490, sample SAMN06133414) | mouse gut metagenome | isolation source: Z2_2 | host: mice | place: China: Chengdu | collected 2015-05 ...
CAATTACCTGGCAGCAGGCCATAATGCTCCTTATTTCCTTCGTTTTATTATATCTGGCAATCAAAAAGCAGTTTGAGCCGCTCCTTCTGCTCCCCATTGCCTTCGGTATGTTCCTTGCGAACCTGCCTTTAGCCGGACTTATGGACGAGGCTGATGTCTGGTATCAGTCCGGTGTTTTAAGAATTATTTACAGCGGTGTGAAATCAAGCCTGTTCCCCTGCCTGATTTTCATGGCAGTAGGCGCCATGACGGACTTCGGTCCGCTGATTGCCAACCCGGTCAGCCTGCTTCTTGGAGCGGCCGCTCAGTTCGGCATTTATGTGGCTTTTCTGCTTGCGCTTGCAACAGGCCTCTTTACTCCCGGTCAGGCAGCCGCCATCGGTATTATCGGCGGCGCAGACGGCCCGACAGCTATTTATATTGCCAATAACCTGGCCCCTGAACTGGTGGCACCCATTGCCGTGGCCGCCTATTCCTACATGGCGCTGATTCCGCTTATCCAGCCGCCGATCATGAAGGCTCTGACCACAAAGAAAGAGCGCCAGATCGTTATGAAGCAGCTCCGTAAGGTAAGTAAAGTGGAAAAGATCGTATTCCCGGTATTTGTGGTACTGTTCTGTTCCCTTCTGCTTCCGTCGGTGGCTCCGCTTCTTGGTATGTTAATGCTTGGCAACCTGCTCCGTGAGTCCGGCGTTACCGGAAGACTTTCCGAGACCGCCCAGAACGCGCTGTGCAATATTGTCACCATCATGTTAGGCACTACCGTAGGTGCGACTGCAAACGGGGAAATTTTCCTCCGCGTTCAGACAATTGCCATCATCTGCATGGGACTTCTGGCATTCGCATTTGCCACCGTGGGCGGCATTCTGGTAGGAAAACTTTTATGTGCACTTACAGGCGGAAAGATTAATCCGTTAATCGGTTCCGCAGGCGTGTCCGCAGTTCCTATGGCAGCCCGTGTATCACAGACTGTCGGAGCAAAGGAAAATCCCACCAACTTCCTTCTCATGCATGCCATGGGACCCAATGTGGCAGGTGTTATCGGTTCCGCAGTGGCGGCCGGCTATTTCATGCTGATGTTCAAGTAATTTAAGACCCTGTACCTGTCCGGCGTTCAGGCCGGGCAGGCCAAAATAAATACATATTAAGGAGGCTTTATTGTGGCTAATAAAGTTATGTCATTACACGATGCCGTAGAGAAGTATGTTCATGACAACGATGTCCTGTGCTTCGGCGGTTTTACCACCAACCGTAAGCCCTATGCTGCGGTTTATGAGATCCTTCGTCAGGGAAAGACCGGTTTTGTAGGCTGGTCCGGACCGGCAGGCGGAGACTGGGATATGTTAATCGGCGAGGGCCGTATCAGGGCCTATATTAACTGCTATACCGCAAACTCCGGTTATACGAACGTTGCCCGCCGTTTCCGCGCAGCAATCGAGAAGGGCGAACTGGTTTACGAGGATTATTCCCAGGATGTTCTGATGCTGCAGCTCCATGCCGCGTCTCTGGGTCTTCCGTATCTTCCGGTAAGAATGATGCAGGGCTCCGGCCTCGTTAAGTTCTGGGGAATCAGCGAAGAGCAGAGAAGAACCTTGGAAGGCGTTGACAACTTAAAGTGCGTTGAGATTGAGAATCCCCTTGAGCCGGGTGAAAAGCTTCTTGCTGTTCCGGTTCCGAAGCTTGACTGTGCGATTATCCACGTTCAGCAGGCATCCCCGGACGGAACCTGCATTATCGAGGGCGACGAGTTCCACGACATTGATATTGCAATCGCTGCAAAACGCACCATCGTTACCTGTGAGGAAATCGTAAGTGATGAATATATCCGCCGTGATCCCACAAAGACAAGAATTTTCGGCGAATGCGTAAACGCTGTGGTGCGCGCACCATACGGCGCATGGCCGTCCCAGTGCTATAACTATTATGACGACGATGACAAGGCTCTGAAGGAGTACAACCTGGCTTCCATGTATCTGGATGAGGAAGATGCGAAGGCTCAGCTTCAGAAAGCTTCTGACAAGGCTGCAAAGGCCGCTGCTGCAAAGCCTGAGGATGAGAAGCTGGCTGCTGCCGCTGAGAAAGCAGCACAGGCTGCAAAGGATGCAGCCGACGGCACAAAGGTTCCGGAAACCTTCAAGGATTACCTTCAGAAATATGTGTATGGATGCAAGGATCAGGACGATCTTCTTAATGTTTTAGGCGGAGCCCGCCTGATGAACCTTAAGAATGAGCCGCACCTTGGCTATTCTACCAGACACTAATTGGGGGAGGAAAAGAAAAATGGCTGATTACACAAAGTATACAAAGCAGGAAATGCAGGCATATGCCATCGCAAAAAGCATTAAGGAAAATCAGATCGTTATCGTTGGTACCGGCCTTCCGTTAATCGGCGCTTCTCTTGCGAAGCGTGCGGTTTGCCCGAGCTGCCATCCGATTGTGGAGAGCGGACTTATGGACTGCTCCCCGGTTGAAGTACCGCGTTCTGTCGGTGATAACCGTTTCATGGCTCACTGTGCCGTACAGTGGCCCAACGTTCGTTTTGTGGGCTTTGAGGCCAATGAGTGGCTTCATGATGAGGACCGCCTGATCGCTTTCATCGGCGGCGCTCAGATCGACCCCTACGGAAACGTAAACTCCACCTGTATCTTCGGAAAGGGTGACTATGTAAAGCCCCAGACACGTTTCACAGGCTCCGGCGGTGCAAACGGCATTGCTACCTTCTGTAATACGGTAATTATGATGCAGCACCAGAAGAGAAGATTTATGGACCATGTTGACTACATCACAAGCTGCGGCTGGATGGACGGCCCCGGCGGACGTGAGAGAGCGGGACTTCCCGGAAACCGCGGACCGCAGATGGTAGTTACGGATCTCGGCATTATGAAGTTTGACGAAGAGACCAAGAGAATGTACCTGGCTTACTACTATCCATTCTCCAGTCCGGAAATGGTGCAGGAGAACACAGGCTTCGAGATTGATGTTACAAGGGCTGAGCTTATGGAAGGTCCGGATCCGGAGATCATCCGTCTGATCCGTGAAGAGATCGATCCCGGCCAGGCTTTCATCAAGGTGCCGAAGGAGAAGTAATCCGTCTGGTTCTTTGATTTGAAACGGAACAGATGTGCATGGAAACATGTCCGTCTGGTTCGTCAGTGGCATAAATCATACCGGGAGCGGTTTCTGTCTTAAGGCAGGGCCGTATCCCGGCAACAAAGTGTATATATGAGGAGGAAGACACATGGGTTATTTTTCCATGCCTAAATATTTCCAGGAAATGCCGACCGTTGGCAAAGAACTGGTAAATCCGAACCCCGAAAACGAGAGTGAGATTAAGAAAATCGAGAAGGAGATCCATGACAAGGTTGAGGAGATCCTTGCCGCCGGCATCACTTCGGAAGAGAAATTAAATGAGCGCGGTCAGTTGTCCGCCATGCAGCGTATCAACGCCCTGGTAGACGCCGGAACCTTCTGCCCCTTAAACAGCCTGTTTAACCCCAACGACAATAAGATGGGCTCCACCAACATCATCAACGGTCTCGGATGCGTAAACGGCAAATGGGTTTACATCATTGCTTCCGATAATAAGAAGATGGCCGGAACATGGGAGCCGGGCCAGGCGGAGAATCTGATCCGCTGTTCCGATGCCGCTAAGATGATGAACATTCCGCTTGTTTATTTACTGAACTGCGCGGGCGTTGATTTCCCGTATCAGGATCAGGTATATCCCAACAGACGCGGCGGCGGTACTCCGTTCTTCCGTAATTCTGAGTTAAACCAGCTTGGCATTCCGGTAATCGTCGGGATCTATGGAACCAATCCGGCAGGCGGCGGATATCACAGCATTTCCCCCACCATCCTGATTGCACACAGCCAGGCAAATATGGCAGTCGGCGGCGCCGGTATCCTCTCCGGTATGAACCCGAAGGGCTACATTGACAAAGAGGCTGCTGACCAGATTGTTGCCGCTCAGATTGAGAACAGCAAGAACAAGGTTCCGGCTCCGGGCTCTGTTCCGATTCACTATGATGAGACCGGCTTCTTCCGTGAGGTATATGAGAATGACTACGGCGTAATCGACGGAATCAAAAAGTATATCGGCTACCTTCCGGCTTATAACCTGGAATTTTTCCGTGTGGATGAGCCGAAACACCCGCTGCTTCCGGCAGAGGACCTTTACAGTATCATCCCCATGAACGGAAAGCGCCCCTATGATATTTATGACGTTATCGGCCGTCTTTTCGACGGTTCTCAGTTATATGAGTACAAGAAGGGCTATGGTCCGGAGATGGTAACAGGTCTTGCCAAGGTAAACGGACTTCTGGTTGGCGTCATTGCCAATGTCCAGGGTCTTTTGATGAACTATCCGGAGTACAAGCAGAATTCCGTTGGTATCGGCGGAAAGCTGTACCGTCAGGGCCTCATTAAGATGAATGAGTTCGTAACTCTCTGCGCCCGTGACAGAATCCCGCTTATCTGGTTACAGGATACCACTGGAATCGACGTGGGCGACGATGCGGAGAAGGCTGAGTTACTCGGCCTGGGTCAGTCCTTAATTTATTCCATTGAAAATTCCGGACTTCCGTCTCTGGAGATTACCCTTCGTAAGGCCAGCGCCGCTGCACACTATGTACTGGGCGGCCCGCAGGGCAACAACACAAATGTATACTCCCTGGGTACCGCCGCCTGCGAATACTATGTAATGCCGGGTGAAACCGCTGCAAACGCCATGTATTCCAGAAAGCTTGTGAAGGCAAGCAAGGCCGGCGAGGATATGGAGCCGATTATCAAGAAGATGAACGATATGATCCAGCTTTACCATGACAAGTCCCGTCCGGCATACTGCGCCAAGGTTGGCATGGTTGACGAGATCGTCGATATGACCGAGCTTCGTCCGTATATTCAGGCATTCACTGAGGCCGTTTACCAGAATCCGAAGTCTATCTGCCCGATGCACCAGATGATTACACCTCGTGCAATCCGTGAGTTTGATACCTTTAAGAAAGCTTAATTCTGGCGGATGCCCGATGCTTTTTGTCCGACTTAAGACGGACAGGAAGATGCCCCGTGAATCGTAACGATTTGTTTCCTGTCCAGACCGGGGATTACTCCGGTCTGGATATGTTTGTTAATGCTTGCGGAAGCAACGCGGTATATGGTATACTTGGCTCGTAAAAAATGATACAGAAAAAGACCCGGAGGTTTGTATGAGTGCAATGTATACACTGGGAATCGACGTCGGTTCCACAGCGTCCAAATGTATTATTTTAAAGGATGGCACAGAAATCGTCGCCAAGTCCTTAATTGATGTGGGAGCAGGCACCAGCGGCCCCCAGCGTGCCATTGATATGGTGCTTTCCGAGGCTGGGATGAAGAAAGAAGATATGGCTTATACCCTTGCAACCGGATATGGCCGTACCTCACTGATGATGGGAGTTGCTGACAAGCAGATGAGTGAGCTTTCCTGCCACGCGAGAGGAGCAGCTTTTCTGTTTCCCGATGTTCATACGGTCATTGATATCGGCGGTCAGGATGTAAAGGTTCTGCATATTGAAAACGGTACGATGACAAATTTCCAGATGAACGATAAATGTGCGGCCGGCACCGGCCGGTTTCTGGATGTTATGGCCCGTGTTCTGGAGGTAAAGGTCGAGGACCTGGGAAGACTGGGAGCCATGTCCAAAAAAGACGTGGGAATCAGCTCCACCTGTACCGTATTTGCGGAAAGTGAAGTGATCAGCCAGCTGGCCATGGGTACGGACAAATGTGATATTATCAACGGGATCCATCGCTCCGTAGCCGGCCGCGTAGCCGGACTGGCCCACCGGATCGGCGTAGTCCCCGATGTGGTTATGACCGGCGGCGTCGCACAGAATTCCGGTGTGGTAGGCGCACTGGCCGTGGAGCTCGGCTGTAAAATCAACACTTCCCCGCTGACTCAGTATAACGGCGCGCTGGGTGCCGCCCTGTTCGCATGGCAGGCAGCCAACCGCTGATTGTGAAATGGCAACCGTTCAGACAGCCCTTGAACGGTTACGTGAAATGGCCCCTGAGGGCCGGATGTGCAAAGACACATTCAAGCATAAAGGAGGATATTTATTATGGCAAAACAAGTAATGCCCGGCGTTCTCGCCCTTCGTAAGGTCGTTGATGACGTCCACAAGGATGCGCGTGAAGCCAAAAAAAGAGGCGAACTGGTAGGCTGGTCGTCCTCCAAGTTCCCCTGTGAACTTGCAGCAGCTTTTGATCTGAATGTAATGTATCCGGAGAATCAGGCAGCCGGTATCGCAGCAAACCGGTACGGTGAAATGATGTGCCAGGCCGCCGAGGATCTCGGATATGATAATGATATCTGCGGATATGCACGTATCAGCCTGGCCTATGCCAAAGGTGTGCGTGTATCCCGCAAGTATGATCCGGAGACCGGAGAATACATTATCGACCCCAGCACCGGAAAGCCCTTAAAGGACGCTGACGGCAATGTGGTAATGGATGAAGCAACCGGAAAGCCGAAGAAGGATCCAAAGACACAGACTCCCTATCTTCAGCTTGACAACATTTTGGAGATCGAGGCGCTGCCGGATGGCCCGGAGAAGGAAAAACGTCTGGCTGCCATTTCCCCGATCCGTCAGATGCAGATTCCGCAGCCGGATTTCGTTCTCTGCTGCAACAATATCTGTAACTGTATGACAAAATGGTATGAGAACATTGCCCGTATGTGCAACGTTCCGCTGATCATGATCGATATTCCTTACAACAACACCGTGGAAGTGGGCGATGCCAATGTAAAGTATGTTCGCGCCCAGTTTGACAAGGCAATCCACCAGCTGGAAAAGCTGACAGGAAAGAAGTTTGATGAAAAGAAGTTTGAGCAGGCATGTGCAAATGCAAACCGTACCGCCAGGGCATGGTTAAAGGTTTGTGATTATTTGCAGTACAAGCCGGCTCCGTACAGCGGATTTGACTTATTTAACCATATGGCTGACGTTGTAACGGCCCGTGCAAGAGTTGAGGCCGCTGAGGCTTTCGAGCTTCTGGCTGAGAATCTGGAGGAGGCAATCAAAAAGGGCGAGACCACAACTCCGTTCCCGGAGAAGTATCGTGTCATGTTTGAGGGCATTCCGTGCTGGCCGAAGCTTCCGGCTCTGTTCAAGCCTTTAAAGGAACATGGCGTGAACGTTACGGCCGTTGTATATGCACCTGCATTCGGCTTTGTTTACAACAACATCGACGAGATGGCGCGTGCTTACTATAAGGCACCCAACTCCGTCTGCATTGAGCAGGGCGTTGACTGGCGTGAAGGCATCTGCCGTGACAACAAGGTTGACGGCGTTCTGGTTCATTATAACAGAAGCTGTAAGCCGTGGAGCGGATATATGGCAGAGATGCAGCGCCGCTTTACCGCTGATCTTGGCGTACCGTGTGCAGGATTTGACGGCGACCAGGCTGACCCGCGTAACTTCAATGCCGCACAGTATGAGACCCGCGTACAGGGCCTTGTGGAAGCAATGGAAGCAAACGCTAAGGCAAAGGAGGCATAAACAATGAGTATCAACGCATTATTGGATGAATTTAAAGTGAAAGCTGCCACTCCCAAGCAGCAGCTTGCCGAATATAAGGCTCAGGGCAAAAAAGTAATCGGCGTTCTGCCGTATTATGCTCCGGAAGAGCTGGTTTATGCAGCCGGAATGGTTCCCATGGGAATCTGGGGCTCCAACAAGAAAACCATCAGCCGTGCAAAAGAGTACTGTGCAACCTTCTACTGCACAATCGCACAGCTTGCCCTGGAAATGCTTCTGGACGGAACCATGGACGGCCTGGACGGAATCATTACCCCCACCATCTGTGATACTTTACGTCCCATGAGCCAGAACTACCGCGTGGCCATGGGCGACAAGATGTCCGTTATTTTCCTGGCTCATCCCCAGAACCGTTTTGAGGACTTCGGCCTTCAGTTCTGTATCGACCAGTACAGCACTGTAAAGGGCGAGCTGGAGAAGATCGCGGGCAAGGAAATCACGAACGAAGCAATCTGGGAAGCAATCAGGGTTTACAATAAGAGCCGTGCTGCCCGCCGTAATTTTGTTAAGCTGGCAGGCGAGCACTGTGACGTTGTAACGCCCACGAAGCGTTCCGCAGTATTAAAGGCTTTCTGGTTTATGGAGAAGCCGGAGTACACGGCAAAGCTTGAAGAGCTAAATAAAGAATTAGAGGCGCTTCCGGCATGTGACTGGCAGGGAACCAAGGTTGTTACCTCCGGTATCATCTGCGACAATCCGGCACTGCTTGCTGCCTTTGAAGAGAATAACATCGCTATTGCAGCCGATGACGTTGCACATGAGACACGCTCCTTCAAGACAGACGTTCCGGAGGATGAGGCATGTCCCATGATGGCTCTTGCGAAACAGTTTGCAAATATCGACCATGACGTTCTTCTTTATGACCCGCAGTCTGAGAAGAACCGCCGCGGCGAGTTCGTTGCAAACCTGGTGAAGGAGAGCGGCGCTCAGGGTCTTGTACTGTTCATGCAGCAGTTTTGTGATCCGGAGGAGATGGAGTATCCGTACCTTAAGAAAGCTTTGGACGACGCGAAGATTCCGCACATCAAGCTTGGCATTGACCAGCAGATGCGTGACTTTGGCCAGGCAAAGACTGCCATTCAGGCATTTGCGGATGTGCTGGAGATGAGCAAGTAAGTCCTTTTATACCAGTGAAAATCGAAAGTCCTGCCGTCAGGAATGAAAAGTCCTGTGGCAGGGCTTTTTTTGGATGACAAAAACCACGTACCTGTGGTAAAATGTGGCTGTGAGAAGTACCTGACTGGCCAGTGATGAAAATTGAAAGGAACAGAGGGATCATGGCAAATATACGGTTAAAGAAAATAGTACTGGAAATTGTGGAAAATCAGTTGAGGGATAATGATCCGCCGGTAACCACGGAGGCATATAAAAAGCTGATGGGCGCGGGATATTCCACGAGAGAAGCGAAAGAAAAAATCGGAGCGGTCGTACTTGCAGAAATATATGATGTTCTGAAAGAAAATCAGCCTTATGATGAAGAAAGATATGGGCATGCGCTAGAAGAAATGGTGCGGCAGAGTATGGATTTTGAGGATACACATGAGATTTTGACAGAGTGGGATAAATGGGATGAGCTTGTGCAGTGCGGCTATGAGGCTCAGGACAATCTGTATGATCTGGACAATCAGGATGATCAGGACAATCTGGACGTTCAGGACACACAGGACATTCAGGGCACCCGGGGGAATGCGCCGCTGGATTACTGGTGGCAGGCATGGGAAATATTTCAGGATATTATCGGGCAGGAAGAAAAAAAGTACAGTGTCAGCGGGCTGATGGAGGAGCAGGATTATCAATATCCCATTGACGAGTGGCTGCAGGATTTTGAAATGGAACTGAGCAATTCGGAAGAACATGAGAAACGCCTTGATTTCTGTCGCTCCGTTTTGGATATGTTTGACTGGACATATGATGACGACGGTAATTTCCGCGCTGCAGTCGGGGAGGAACTCTATGAGACAGGAAAACCCGAGGAGGGCGAGGCATGGTTTAGAAACTGGCTGAAGAGAGAGCCGCATAATGCAGATGCCTGGAATATATTCAGCTGGTGTGTGCAGAAAAAGGAAGGCACAGAAGCGGCATACCGCCTGATACGGAAAGAAGTAATCGGGATTCCCTGCACGATACATAACAACCTGTTATTCCGGCGCGCCGGGCTTTTGGCAGAGCGTCTGGAACTGAAGGAGGATTTAAAATGGATAGAATCGCAGTTAAAGTCTTATTCAGATTCGATGGAAGAGGAAATGGAATCTGGTGATTTGTATAATGGCTTGTATGACGATTTTTGTATGCCGGTCCAGAAGCCGATTGTAAAGGGCAAAAAAATATACCCCAATGACCCGTGCCCCTGCGGCAGCGGGAAGAAGTATAAAAAATGTTGTGGAAAAAAATAAAAGGAATCATGATGGAACTTATGCGGTTTTTGACCATATTTACGGCAAAGACCGCATATTTTTTGCCGCGAAAGCGGCCGATTCGTCAACACTTTGCCTGCCTGTTACCCTGTTTATGGATATGAAAGATTATTCCTCATACAACAGCACATCGTTTCTTTCTTTTGCCGCTTTCTTTAACTCTTCTGTGAATCCGGATATACTGAATAAGACATACCAGTTATGACGATAATCTCTTTTCCAGCCTACGGATGCCGCCTTTTCTTCCAGGTTTTGCAGGACACTGACTCCAACTGGCTCCTGCCAGAACTTGCATTCCCCCAAAATGAGATTCTGCCCCTCCGGGTCGATGGCTGCAATGTCGATTTCTTCATGTGCGTCCCACCATCGCCCAATCTTAGAGAAATGGAAGGGCCAGCTTCCTTTCATGTTCAAATCCCACATTTTCTCCCGGCATACATCTTCGTAAACGTAAGCAATATGGGAGCGGGTGAGGCTTTTTTTTATTTTGTCCATGACGATTTGGCCGTTGCCGCTTTCGATAAGGCTGCGGTTTGGATAGATGAAGGCAAACCAGAACCTGATATAATTATCCTTGATCTTATACAGCCCCTTTTTGCATGTTTCAGGGTTTTCTTCCGTTATCGGTACTTCACGTTCCACAATGTCTAAATCCATGAGTGTTTTCAAATATCTGGTTAAACTGGTTGCTTTTACTTCAAGGACAGACGCAATCGCTGATAATTTACTGTTTCCTGCGGCGATCGTTTTGATGACAGAAAAGTAGCTTCCTACCTCTGATACTTCCTGTTTTAAAAGAAAGTTTGGCTCATCATAGAGATACCCGGAGCGGTTAAGGACATTATTTTTAATAGCAGTATAAATATCAGTGCTTTCCGTAAACAGTTCGATGTATTTTGGCACTCCGCCGGTAATTGCATACAGTTCTACCAGTTCGCGCAGTTTTTTCTTTGAAAAAAAATCCTTATAATACCGAAACGGCACCTGTGTCAGGCGAATTTGCGCCGTGCGGCGCCCATATAATGGACTCCCATAGGATAAAGTCTGGGATTCCATCATCGAGATGAGGGAGCCGCAGAGAACAACCATTACATCTTTTTGCTTTAAATTTTCCTCCCAGATCCTCTGAAAAACAGACGGAAATGCCGGATTGGATTTTCCGATATACTGGAATTCATCGATAACAATGACAGGCTTACTCTCAAAATGAGTATTCATGATCGTATGAAAAATCACATCCCAATTTTTTACATCCGCCTGACGTAAAAGATCATTATCTGTAAACTCCGCTGCCTTTTCCTTAAATGCCAGCCGGTTTTGGATTTCTGATTCTTCGCTCGCCAAAAAAAATAAAGCTTTTTTACCTTTAATAAACTCAGAAATCAGTGTTGTTTTTCCAACCCGGCGTCTGCCATATAATATCACAAGGGAACTTCCTTTTCGATCATACTCCCGCTGCAGGGATTCCATTTCCATGGTGCGGTCGATGAATTTTTCCATACCCATTCCTCTCTTTCACAGTATATTATACTTGAAATTATAATAAATTCAAGCATAATATACTGTGAAACTGTTACAAATATTGATCGACAGTTCAGTTCAGATTATGAATACTGACGGCAGCAGCAGGAGCCATTCCCGAATGACAGGAAAACATGTCGAAAAAGATGAAAAAAAGTGGTTTATAAAAAATTTATGAAATCTTTTCAGAAAATTTGTGGTATTTATAGGCGAATGTATATAAATAAGGGTTCTAAAATGGCGGTCTTTGTGATATAATAGTATCGTTGAGAGTGTAAAATGCCGGATTTTCCGGCAGCGGGTCTTTGGGAGGAGGCGATCTGTTTGAACATCAGAGAAATGATGGAACAGTGGGAACACGATAATTTAAGCCCCTATGCGTCCAAAAGCAGCGAAAGCCAGGGACGTGACCGGTGGGAGGAGCC
>ERZ808049.778-NODE-778-length-11906-cov-3.635134_pt1 | contig 11906 bp, 13 predicted proteins | sample MGYA00380198_ERZ808049 | MGnify/ENA primary metagenome ERZ808049 (study PRJEB31490, sample SAMN06133414) | mouse gut metagenome | isolation source: Z2_2 | host: mice | place: China: Chengdu | collected 2015-05 ...
CCGGGCCCTCGCCGCAGGCGACTTTAAATGGGCCGGATGCGTTACTATTTGCGGCCTCCCAGGCCGTGAATAGTAACGATAAACCTGCTGATGGCAGATATAAAGCAAACAGAAATCGAAACGGAGTTGATTGACTATGAAAAGAATTTTAATTATTGATGATGATATACACATCGGAAATGTGCTTGAAGAAACACTTTCCAAAGAAGGATATAAAATCTCCCGTGCGTATTCTGGAACGGAAGCATTATTGGTGTTATCTAAGTCAATGCCGGACCTTGTTTTATTAGACTTGATGCTGCCGGGATTGAATGGAGAAGATATACTTCCCAAAATAAAGGGAATACCTGTTATTGTGGTAAGTGCTAAAGTAGACATTGATAATAAAGTAGATATGTTGCTTGGCGGGGCGGTTGATTATGTAACAAAACCGTTTAATATGAAAGAACTTTTAGCCAGAATTTCCGTACATCTCAGAAATGCGGAAAATATGCTGGTTTCCGCAGAATTAGCATTTGCAGATATTGTCCTTAACACGAATACTCATATTGTAAAAATCAGTAATACGGAAATAAAATTGACAAGGACGGAATATGCCATTTTAAAATTGCTTATGCAAAATCCGGCTCAGGTTGTTACGAAATCGCTGTTGTTGGACCGTATCAGCGAAGATACACCAGATTGTACGGAAAGCTCCCTGAAAATGCACATCAGCAATTTACGAAAAAAGCTGCGGGAGGTAAATAATAAAGAGTATATTGAAGCGGTCTGGGGGATTGGTTTTAAAATGAGGACCGAATAAATCTTTACTGATTCTTTACTGTTTTCTTTACCGTTTTCTTTACTCTTTGCAGATATAATGCCAGTACACGAAACAAGGAGGTTATACTTTTATGGATTATGTTCTCAGAACAAATGCTTTGTGTAAAAAATACAAAGATTTTAAAGCATTAAATGGGTTATCTATGAATGTTCCAAAAGGAGCAATCTATGGCTTTGTAGGGAAAAATGGTGCTGGCAAGACAACGCTTATTCGGCTTATCTGCGGTCTGCAAGAGCCTTCATCTGGTGACTATATGCTGTATGGCAGGAAAAACACTGACAAGGAAATTGTTAAGTCACGCAGACGAATAGGAGCTGTTATAGAAACTCCGTCTATCTATCTTGAGATGACGGCAGAGGATAACCTGAAACAGCAATATCGCATTATTGGACTTCCGTCTTATGATGGACTTACCGACATTCTGAAATTAGTGGGACTTGAAAACACTGGAAAAAAGAAAGCGAAAAACTTTTCTCTTGGTATGCGCCAGAGATTAGGTATTGCCATAGCGCTTGTTGGCGATCCTGATTTTTTAGTACTCGATGAACCCGTAAATGGTCTTGACCCGCAAGGGATTATCGAAATACGGGAGCTGATATTAAAACTAAACCGTGAAAATCAAATTACTGTTTTAATTTCAAGCCATATCCTTGATGAATTGTCGCGGCTTGCCACGCACTACGGCTTTATTGACGGCGGACGAATAGTAAAAGAAATAAGTACAGAAGAATTGGAAGCTGTTTGTAAAAAATGTGTTCGTGTTGAAGTCAGTAACACAAAAGCGCTTGCCCGCGTGCTTGATGATAAGAAAATTGACTATAAAATTCTAAGCGACACGACCGCTGATGTCTATGCAAAACTGAATGTTTCCCATTTAACCGCCGCTCTTACAAAAGAAAATTGCGAAGTTATTTCTATGCAGGAACGGGATGAAAGTTTAGAAAGCTACTATATTGGGCTTGTTGGAGGTGTGCAGAGATGAATAAATTACTTAGAGCAGGTTTTGCAAGACTCCGAAAAAACAGACTGTTTTGGCTATTGATTATATTTAGTATCGGTCTTGCATTATTCATGATTTATACAAGATATACTGATATGAAAGATTATGGAGATGTCATAGAAGTAGAACAAATAATGCTTAATTATTCTACAATCGTGGGTATTGTAATCGCCATATTTACAAGCTTATTTTTAGGAGTAGAATATTCAGATGGAACAATAAGAAATAAAATCAGCACAGGTCATAAAAGATTAAATATATATTTGTCCAATCTGTTAATAACCTCTATTACAAGTTTGTTTTCGTATGCTTTATTCATTATAGCAGTAGCAATAATCGGAATACCTTTATTTGGCGGTATAACAATATCTATTCCGAAGTTACTAATGTTATTAGGGTGTATATTTGTAACAGTAATTGCTTATTCCAGTATCTTTACCTTTATTGCAATGACGATTTCAAACAAAACGATTACTGCAATAGTAAGTATTATGTTGGCATTTGGAATGATGATGGCTGTTCTTACCTGCTTTAATATTTTATCAGCCCAGGAGTTTATTCAAGCAGGAGCTTTGGTTGATGGAGAAATGCAATGGGAAGAAGTTCCCAACCCCAAATACCCTAGTGAAGAAAAAAAGAAAGTCTGTCAAACATTATTAGATATAATTCCTGCAGGTCAAATGTTCCAACTTGCCGGAAGAGCTGTTCCTGATTTAAAGATTTTACCATTATATTCCTTTGGAGAATTTATTATATTTACCGGTGCAGGGATATTATTATTCAAGAAAAAAGAATTAAAATAAGGAGATTACTGTGAAAGAAAGTAGAGGACAGCCAATAAATGGCGCACTTTAATAAGCTGTCTAATGACAGTGAAAAAAATTATTGTTTTAAAAAGCTAAGAAGCTAATTGCGATTCGGAAATTTCCCCTTCGCGTATAAGAAGTTTCACAGCTTGTTTGATAGCCTTTTCCTTTTGTTTTTCTTTCATAGGTTCTGGCATATCAACTTTAAATAAATCGGTCGGATTCCATGCTTCACCAGTAGACAACATCTGATAGATAGCAGTGAGAATCATCCGGGCGATTGCAATAATGGCTCGTTTTTTGCCACGACGCTTCATAATGCATTCATATTTCTGTTTATAGTAAGGAGACTTATCGGATTTCACGGCTGCATGGGCAACTTGTACCAATGCAGGTTTGAGGTAGACACCGGCACGTGTTATCCTGACAGATTTCTTCTTACCAGCAGATTCATTGTTTCCGGGAGTGAGTCCCGCCCAACAGCATAAGCGTTTGGAATTTGAAAACGGAGTCATATCGGTACCAATTTCAGAGATAACAGTGATTGCACTGTTACGGTCAACGCCTGGAATGGTACACAGTAACTGGACAGCATTTTCATATGGAGCAATCAAAGAATCAAGCATAGTGTCTATATCATTTATTGTAGATGTGATATAATCCAAATGTGCGCGTACGAGGCGCATACGATATTTTTGGGAATCGGTCATCTGATAACCTTCGATGGATTCAATGACACTGTCAGACTTCTTCTTTAGGGAACGAAGCAGTCTGGAAGCTATTTCTTCGTGGTTGATGGAATTGTCAGGTTGTTCAATTAGGTAATCAATAACAGATGTAGCTGATTTCCCAAAGATATCGGAAACTACTGAATCTAATGCGACATTACAGACCGTAAGCGCATTCTGATATCTGTTCTTTTCACTGGTACGGCAGGAAGTCAGTTTGTAACGGTATCTTGTAAATTCACGCAGGATACGTATCGGCTTACAAGGAATATAACTTCCCGGAACCAGACCTAATCGAAACAAATCCCCAATCCATTTGGAATCTTTCGTATCATCTTTATTGCCTTTGACAGCTTTTACCCATTTAGGGTTAGCGATGGTGACGTTTATTTCGTCTTCTAAAAGGTTAAAGACGGGAACCCAGTATTTTCCAGTAGATTCCATGCAGACATCACGACATTGGTTTTTAACAAGCCATTCTTTGAATTGCAGAATAGAATTGTTAAAGGTGGAGAAACGCTTCTTTTGATACGAAGGTTCCACACCGGAAGTGGTTTTAATGATTGTGGCAACGAGAAAAGATTTGTGAACATCGACACCGCAACAGGTTTGATAAACAACTTTCATAATCAGGAACTCCTTTCAAAGTAAGATAAAGAAGCCATTGACTGTTCCATCACACATTTAACAGAGAAGTTAAAACAATTCTTACTGTACGGTCTTGTAGAGCCACTTATTTGTGCTTGAAAGATGGAACTTACACTGATTGCTATGCTGTCTAAAACGAAGAAAGTCTTTACGACTCACCTTCCCGTGCTTTGTAGTATAGCTTCTTTAGAAACTATTTTATCAGTACGTTGGAAAATTGAAAGACTTTCATTACTATTTGTGCCGCCGGCTTGGCGGCGGAATGGAGTTTGCTATGTGACATTTGAATTAAATGATTCTGTGATCACCGTGCATTGTCCGGTGGAAACATGGCACAGCGGGAAACACATGCTTTCTTTGTATTATCCGATTGAAAGTGTGGTGCCGAACATCACGAACACATTCAATGTATATCTGCGCATGGAGAATGGTACCGGTACAGTTGGCATTGGAGACTGTATTGTATCTATCAGCGGCCAGGCAATGGCGGCGGCTCCGGCATGGGATGGAAAGATTGAGATAGAAGAAAAAGCTGGTCTGTTTGCTATCGGAGGCGGTATGGCGGTCAGAAATATTTCCGATATCATCCAGATGGAAACAATGGAACTTGTACAGAGAGCATATACGGATCATGTGACAGGCAGAACCGTGATTGGAGCATTTTGCCGACCGGTGACGGTTGAATAGGAGGGATTTTTAGTGAAGTTAAAAGGAAAGCTGGTCATTGAACTGATCGATGTGAATACATCAGAGGTGGAAACTACGGCCTCCCAGGCCGTGAATAGTAACTTGGAACGTAGGAGGATATGGATAAGTTATGAGTTTTCGTTGATGTGCCAGTCTCTTTTTGCTATACTGGGGGGAGAAACTAACTGGCAGGTGTCAACGAGAACTTTGAATTTGAGTAACCAAAGAGGAGGTTTAGATGCGTATTTTAGAATATGGAAATATAAATAATCCAGCGATAATGCTTGTTCATGGTTTTGAAAGTCCGTATCAAATATGGAATGATTATATAGCGCATTACAAAGAGAATTATCATATTCTCGTACCAATTTTGCCAGGACATGATGTGCAGGAGAAGTCTGAATTCATTTCTTTTGAGGATACTGCAAAAGAAATAGAAAATTATTGTATATCAAAATCTATTAGCCATATATACGCAATTTATGGAATGAGTATGGGCGGAGTTTTAACATCGTATTTATGGAAAAACAAGAGGCTTACTTTTGAGAAAGTTATTCTGGAAAGTTCACCACTTTTATCCTTTGAAAAATATATGACTCGAATGCTTACAAAGCAGTACTTGTCTATAACCAGAAAAGCAAGAGAACGAAAACGGAAAGCAGTACGAAACGCAATAAATTCAATGGTAACAGAAGATATGCTGGATGTGTTTTTAGAACTGTTGGATAATATCTCAGATGAAACTATAAAAAATTATTTATATGCAGTTAGCCAATTTAAACTTCCCACAGATATTGATACACCCAACACACAGATTGTTTATTTTTATGGTGGAAAGATTAACGAATTTGTTTTTAGAAATGTTGCAAAATATATTAAGAAAAATTATAGTAATGCTGTGATTATTCGTTTAAAAGGAAAAGGACATTGTGAAGACGCATTGCTGCATTCAAATGAGTGGATGAAACAACTGGACAAGTATATTATATCTAGTACTGCAATTTCCAGTTGATGGGGAAGGAAATATGAATTTGCAGGGGGGATAAGAAAGTGGATATAGAATTATTTTATCAGGAAACAGGGAACGGCGAACCGTTTGTGTTCTTGCATGGAAATAATGAAAGCAGCTCCTATTTCAAAAACCAAATAGATTATTTCCGAAGAAAATATCGTGTGATTGCTTTGGATACAAGAGGTCACGGTAAATCACCGAGAGGCAAAGCACCATTTACCATTGAGCAATTTTCCTGCGATTTATACGATTTTATGAAAGAACATCAGATTTCAAGTGCAGTGATTTTGGGATTTTCGGACGGAGCTAATATTGCTATGAAATTTGCAATGAACCATCCTAATATGGTAAAGGCATTGATTCTAAACGGTGGTAATCTTAATGCAAATGGAGTGAAGCGAACAACGCAAATTCCGATTGAAATAGGATACAAAATAGCAAAACACTTTGCTGCAAAATCTTCAGACGCCCAAAGGAATGCAGAAATGCTTGGTTTGATGATAAATGACCCGAATATTGAGCTGTGCGAATTGTCGCAAATAACTGCACCAACGCTTGTAATTTGCGGAACAAGGGATATGATAAGGGAATCTCATACGAAAGAAATCGTAACGGGCATACCGAATGCGAGATTGACGATTTTGAAAGGAAATCACTTTATTGCCAATAATTGTCCTGTTGAATTTAATTATGCAGTTGACGAGTTTCTGAAAACAATTTGACAATTTTCAGATTGTCGTGTTGAAAATATGAATCAGGAGTGACAGTAGATGACAAGAAGAGAAGAAATATTAAAATACGGACTTTCTTTCCCGGATGTATATTTAGATACTCCATTTCGTGATGATAACTGGGTACTTTTAAGATATCGGAAAAATAAAAAGGCTTTTGCGTGGACATATGAACGGAATGGTCATATATGGGTGAACGTGAAAACAGATCCGGAATGGAGAGACTTTTGGAGAAATGCTTATTCCTCTGTTTTGCCGGGGTATCATCAAAATAAAGAACATTGGAATTCAATTATTCTGGATGGAACAATCCCAGATAAAGATATCAAGCGTATGATTGCTGAAAGCTACGATTTGATTGTAGGAAAGAAATAGCTGAATAAGGAAACCCACAACACGCAGAGCCATACAAACGGTGGGAATTTGATATGGAAAATACTAATATGAAAGCCCATTGGACAGGTGTTTTTTCTTCAAAGGGAAAGGAGACGGGAATAGAGTTTACAGAGTATGTAACTGCGAAAAATTCTTTTTAAAACCGTTTGTAAAATTGTATCTGAAAAAGCAGCAGAACCAAAAGATTACGAAGTCTACGGTTTTATCTTGAGGCATTACGATCAACTGCGGTTCAGTCCTGCTGTTGAAGCTGCTGTAAGAAGCTCGAAGAAAAATCAGAGACTTTACGCACCTGTTACATCAGGCTGCCTGACGTGGTAGAATTTTTTATAGACGAGTGGTATAATCAGAGCTGCAAATAAAATTTGAGGAGGCACATCCATGAAGAACATGATTGCATATTGCGGTCTGGATTGTGAAAAATGTGATGCATATCTTGCAACAATCAATGACGACCAAGCATTGCGTGAGAAAACTGCAAAACTATGGGCTGAGTTAAACAATGCCCCTATTCTGCCCGAACATATCAACTGTGAGGGCTGCCGTGTTGACGGAATCAAGACGGTATATTGTGACAGCCTTTGCGCCATCCGTCAATGTGCGCTGAAAAAAGGCGTGTCTACATGCGGCGGCTGTCACAGTGCAGATACATGTGAAACAGTTGCAATGGTTATCGGCAACAATGCCGAAGCAAGAAATAATTTAAATTTGGGAGGTTAATGGAATGAAATTTGGCAGCCCTATGTTAGTTGTAAAAGACATGGATAAATCGGTTGACTTTTATAAAATGGTTCTTGGACTTGATGTGGTTCTGGATTTTGGAGCAAACAAAACTCTGACAGGTGGATTAGCTTTACAGACTTTGGAAACCTATAAGGATTTTATCGGTACTGATAAAATTTCTTTTGGCGGCAATAACTTTGAGATATATTTTGAAGAAAATGATTTCGATTTATTTGCAAAAAAGTTGGATGAGTGTGCCGTCGAGTATGTCCACCCTGTCAAAGAACATAGTTGGGGGCAGCGTGTCGTGCGCTTTTATGACCCTGACAGGCATATTGTCGAAGTTGGAGAAAATATGGAAGTGGTATGCCGCCGATTCCTGAATGATGGAATGACGCCAAAGCAGGTTGCTGAGCGTATGGATGTCCCAATAGAGTATGTAGATGCCTGCATATGATAAATTGAAGAATTGGACATATTTTTTACATAGCCGAGAGGCTTTCGACCAACGAAAGTCCTTTGGCTATTTCCATTTAGGAAGTTATGGAATTGGCTTGTAAGTTTATCGGAAAATATATGGGAGTGCGGCATCTTCTCCCAAAATGATGCTTTTTTCTGCAAAACACAGGTTTCTCATCTTGTGTCCTATAAAAAAAGCAATATTCTCAGACGCTGACCTGTATTTATCCCCGAAAAATGCTATTCTTGAAAACGAAAGGAGGCAGAGAAATATGAATCAACAAAAGACAGGCTCATTCTTAAAAGAATTACGGAGCGAAAAATCCGTTACACAGGCGGAACTTGCCGAACTGCTTGGAGTATCCAATCGGAGTATTTCCCGTTGGGAAAACGGAACGACCATGCCAGATTTTGATTTGCTCATTGAACTGGCGAAATACTATGATGTAGAGGTTGGAGAGATATTGGACGGAGAAAGGAGAACAGATAATATGGATGCAAAAACAGAGGAACTGATGTTGAAGATTGCAGATTATAATAATGTGGAAAAAAACTTTTTTTCAAAAAGAATGTGTGCTATGTTTCTCATTGCGATTGCAGGCATGGTTGTTTATATGGGAATTGATTTGTTAGGACTTTCAGGAACAGAGCCATATGAAACCATTATAAGCATTGCACTTGGATTTGTTGTCGGCACGTTACTCACAGGTCTTCTTTATGCAAGCCGCTATATTGCAAAACTCAAAGAAGCAAAAGTGCGTCTGATGCGTGGATTGCGCGGATTAAAATAAGCATGAAAAAGAGAATTGATTTTCGACGAAAGGAGCACCTGCTGTATTCAAAAACTATAAAAAAGGTCATCTTAAAGCATTTATCTGAGGAATTCAGCACAATGAATAATGATACACGCCTGCTTTTACATAGCCGAGAGGGATTATCATTTTTGCTTGGCAGCCATATGGTAACTCACCAGAGTTAGAGCAATAAACCGGCATTGTACAGGTCGACAATCTGCTGTTTAAATTCCGGAGTATAAGATTTTTGGTTTTTTGCCATGCCCCATATCTCTTGGTACAAAAGTGTGTAAATTTAAAATAGCGTATATGATTTTGAAATAATCATATGCTCTATTTTTTTACAATAATTTCAAGATTAGTCATCTTGGATAAGTAACTAAGAGACAATAAATAGGAGGTTTACAATGGAAAATAAAATGGATTACACAAGCGAAGAATTAATGGACAACATTACAGAAACTGAACTGGAGCCTTGGATGAAGCTGACCGATGAGGGCTGGGATGTGCCTGTAGGTGAGATTAAGGAAATGGCCACTGTTATAGGTGGATTGGATACGGATTTTCGTGTGTTTATTCCGAAAAACGTAACAGATAAGATGCCGTTGTTTTTCTATATTCATGGTGGCGCATATGTAGGCGGCTTTAATGTTATGGATGAGCCTGTGTGCAGACAGGTGTGCAACGAGGTAGGCTGTGTGGTCGTAAGCCCTAATTACGGTCTTGCCCCACAGTATCAGTATCCATCTCAAATAGAGCAGTTGTATGGTCTATTTAAATATATAGTGGTAAATGCGTCAGATTTTCATGTTGACACGAATCGTATTGCTATAGGAGGCTCCTCGGCCGGAGGCAATTTTGCAGCAGTGCTTTGCCAGCTGGCTAATGAGAGGAAGGAGTTTGAAATTAAGTATCAGGCTTTGGTTTACCCAAATGTGGATCTGTCAGATGATCTTGTCAAATATCAGGCGGCGGCAGAGGTAGGATCCGAGAATTCTTTTGGCGAGGTGGATATGGAGCATCCCGATGCTTATCAAAAACTATTTTCGCAGTATGCACCGGTTGGAACAGATGTAAAGGATCCTCATATTTCGCCGCTTTATGCAGATCCAAAGACTTTTCCAAAGACCAGTATTTTCTCTGGAAGACTTGATTTGTTATGGTATGAGGCCAATGAATTTGCAAGAAAGCTGCAAAGAGCCGGGGTGGAGATCCTTTATAAGTCCTATGCCAATGTTGGACACGGATTTATGGAGCTAAAGGGGGCTGAGGATATTTCAAGGGACGTAAAAAATATTATCTGCGCTGAGTTAAAGCGAAACCTGTAAATAAAAGGTATAAAAATTTGGAACAGAAGCATTTTAAGTCTTTTTGATAGAGGGAAGAACATGAAATTTAAAAATATTGAGGAGCAAAAAATGATTGATTTAAAGAAAAAGCCCTTTAACTTAAAGGATAGCCAACAAAAGGAAATTCTAAAAATAGTAGAGGATATGACTATAGATGAAAAGATAGGACAGCTTCTTTGTCCTCAGTTATCAATCTTCTCAGAAGAGCTGGTAAATTATTATATACAGATTTTACATATAGGCTCTTTTATGATTCGTCCTTTTGAGGGAGAAGGTCTAAAGGAAAATATACAGGCTTGCCAAAGACAAAGCAAGCTGCCCCTGCTTGTGGCAGCAAACCTTGAGAACGGTGGAAATGGAGCGATATTAGAGGGTACATTGTTTGCAAATCCTATGGGAACAGCCGCTACGGGAGACTCTAAAAATGCCTACAGACTTGGTAAAATCGCATGTGGTCAGGCTTCTTCTGTAGGAGTGAACTGGGGCTTTGCCCCTATTGTGGACATAGACAGTAACTACCACAATCCTATTACCAACGTGAGAACTTTTGGAAACGACAAGGACAAGGTTCTGGAGTTTGCCGGAGAATATATCAGGGCAGCAGAAGAAGAGGGCGTGACCGCTGTCATTAAGCACTTCCCGGGAGATGGGCAGGACGAAAGAGATCAGCATCTTTTGGTTTCTGTGAATGATCTGAGCTACGATGATTGGATGAATTCCTATGGTAAGATATACAAGAGCCTGATTGAGGAAGGGGCTGCATCTGTTATGGTGGGGCATATTGCCGCACCTTTTGTGGCGAAGGAGCTTTCCCCTGATATTTCAGAGGAGGAAATGTATCTGCCGGGGACGCAGTCGAAAACTCTTATATCAAAACTTTTGCGTCAAAAACTTGGTTTTAACGGTGTTGTTATAACCGATTCCACCCTAATGGTAGGATATATGCAAAATATACCAAGAGCCTGTGCTGTTCCTTATTCAATAGAGTGTGGAGTGGATATGATTCTCTTTAACAGAGCCATTGAGGAGGATATCAGGTTCTTAAAAGAAGGCGTTGCAAAGGGCATCCTTTCTAAGAAACGTCTGGATGAGGCAGCAGCAAGAGTTCTGGCTCTTAAAATGGCAAAGGGACTTTTTGAGAAACGAAATAAAGATGTAACGCAGGATGTAAGACAACTTATCCAAAATGAGAATACTTTAGCCTGGGTTAAGGAATGTGCCGATGAGGCGATTACTTTGGTTAAGGATACAAAAGGAGTTTTGCCCCTTTCACCCAGCAAAACAAAGCGAATTTATCTAAATGTAATTGAAGGGCAGATAAGAAATAATTCAGCCTTTGCCAAGGATATGAAATCACGCTTGGAGAAGGAGGGCTTTAAGGTCACTCTCAGAAGGAGAAAATATAGCTTTGATCCAAATAACATCAACCTGAATAACATTACGCCGGCGGTCAATAAAGTCATATGTGAGGAGGCTCTGTGCAACACAGCTAACTTTACGGACAAGTATGATATGGCAATGATCGTTATAAACCTGGAGACCGCATCCAATGCCACTGTTGTAAGAGTTAATTGGAATGTACTGTTTGGCATGGGCAACGATCTGCCCTGGTATTCAGGGGAAATGCCGCTTCTTGTGGTATCCACTTGCAATCCATATCATCTTTTGGATGTACCCATGGCTCATGCATACATTAATACTTATACAAATAACGAGGCAACTAGAGCTGCCTTGTTTGAAAAGTTGATGG
>ERZ808049.781-NODE-781-length-11827-cov-5.133787_pt1 | contig 11827 bp, 11 predicted proteins | sample MGYA00380198_ERZ808049 | MGnify/ENA primary metagenome ERZ808049 (study PRJEB31490, sample SAMN06133414) | mouse gut metagenome | isolation source: Z2_2 | host: mice | place: China: Chengdu | collected 2015-05 ...
CACTCCCCGCAGATAGAACGCCTCCTCATCGTTCCAGGTCACTTTCTCCAAAAACTCCCTGGCCTTTTGGTAATCCTGCCGCACTCCCAGCCCGTACAGATAAGCCTTGCCCAGATAAACGCATCCCCAGTTATTCTCCTCCTCATAGGCCCTCATGATAAGCTTTACGCCTCTCTCATAATCCTGGGGAACGCCTTCACCTTTAAAATACAGCGCCCCAAGCCGGTTGTAGCAACCAATACTCCCGGTGGGCTTCATCCCCTTCTCATAGCACAAAGCTGCGCGGCCGGAATCCTTGGGAACGATCTTTCCCTCCTCATAGGCCAGGCCCACATAAAACCAGCTATCCTTCTCCCCGCCTGCGGCCGCCTTCTCATGCCACCGCAAAGCTTCCGCTTTATTCCCCGCCTTGTCCAGATCTTTGGCGTAAATGTACTGGTGAACCGGATAGCCAAGCTCCGCCCCCATGCGCCAGATCCCCTGGGCTTTCTCAGGCTGGGGCGCGATAATATCCTCGTCCCCCTTCTCGTAATATTGGCACAGATTATTGCCCGCATGGTACATACCGCCCCTAAACGCTTTCCAGAACCAGTCCTCGCACTTAGAGATATTTTCCCTTAAATACGCTTTAAACGCCTGCGGATTGGCAAATGACTCCCTTCCTTTGCCCTGGATCTCCAAAAAGTCCCACCAGAAATAGGCGTTCCCCACCGTGTACTGGCAGAACGCGTCCCCCATCTCCGCCTTCCTAAGGACGACGTCAAAGGCCTCCTGCAGGCTGGAAAACGGCATCTTTGCCTGATCCTGGGGCGTCAATTCCCCGGTTCTTAAGGCCACCAGCACGCCGATGGCACTTCCCTGCTCCACCGACTTGTGGTAAAGAGCAATAGCTCTGTCGTCATCCTCCGGAAATCCGTGTCCCTCCCATGTATACTGATACCCGCACAGGCACCTGGCCAAAATACAGGAGGCGTCCCCGTCCCCTGCCGCCGAAGCCTGCTCCAGGCGCCGGAAGCTCTCCTGCCCCCGCCCCGTGGTCACATCATAATAAATATCCTTAAGCGCCTGCTCCACCACATCACTGAAAAACTTCCCCATATCGTTTCTCCTTATATTCGCTTTTATGACCAAACTGCCAGCCCATACACCGGCCATTTCTTGCCGCCACATACGCCGCGTATCAATCTGTCCACAACCATTATAGCCGAAATCAGCCCCCAGCACAATTATTTCCGCAAGAAATCTTTTACTTTACTTTCTATGTAACAAAGCGTATGATAAACGCAATGACACCCTTGTGATACAGACCCTCGCAAAAATTTAGCTATCTGAACATTTGCCAGGTTTTTAAGTCTCGCGAAAGCCCTACACATCTGTTACAGGAAAGGAGCCTCCATGGCTGGAAAAGAAAAACGCACCATACAGATCATCGGTGAGCGGAACATCCGCCTCCATCTAAGCAATCCCTCCCACAGAGAGAAGATAACAAAAATAGGGAAGGCTCTCTCCTCCCCTATACGTCTTGAAATCCTTGATATGTTAAAGACCACCCCTCGCTCTCTCCAGGAGATCGCCTCTATTTTAAACATTCCTCTATCCTCCGCCGCCCTGCACATCAAGACTCTTGAGGCGGCCCAGTTAGTCATCACCGAGAGCCAGCCCGGATTTCACGGGTCCATGCGGGTGTGCCTGTGCAGCATGCAGTCCTTTCATCTGGAAACCTTTGACGCTGACATAGACTCTGCCAGCAAGACCATTTCCCTGGATATGCCCATCGGAAATTACTGGGACTGTGGCATCCATCCCACCTGCGGGCTGGCCGACGAAAACGGACCCATAGACGCCTATGACACCATCCAGTCCTTTTACACCCCGGCCAGGGTTAAAGCCCAGCTGATCTGGTTTACCAAAGGTTACCTGGAGTACCGTTTCCCCAACATCCACAATCCCTTGCTTCCCCTGGTGGAAATCTCCTTTTCCATGGAGATCTGCTCCGAGGCGCCGGGATTTCTGGAAAACTGGCCTTCTGACATTACGGTATCCATCAATCAGGTGGAGGTGGGAACCTTCCTTTCCCCGGGAGATTTCGGCTCCAGAAGGGGAAAGCTGACCCCGCCTGCCTGGCCCAACAGCAACACTCAGTACGGTCTCCTAAGGACGTTCTCCGTCCGGGAAAAAGGCGGTTATCTAGACGGCGCCCTGGCCAACCCGGCGATTGAACTAAAAGACTTAAACATAGAAAACCTTCCCTATATCTCCCTGAAAATACAGGTAAAAGAAGACGCGGAACATGTAGGCGGGATCAACCTTTTCGGCGAAAAATACGGCGACTATCCGCAGGGGATCGTCATGAACCTGACTTATCTGTAACCCTGCCATAAAACAGACCCCGGATCTATCGGGACAGCGTATACCCGCGCCCGTTTACATTCATCACCGGCGCGGCCACGATAAAGGCATTGGGATCGATCTCCAGGGCCTTATCCCGAAATCCTGGGTACTGCTTGGCATACACCACGCTGAAGATGGCTTTCTGGGCCTCATTGCGGTATCCGGTCTCAATATTCAGAAACGTCATACCGCTGTCCAGGTCATTTAATACAGCCTTGCAGATCTCCTCATATTTGTGGGAAATGATAATAAGCTCAATCTTCTTCTCCCCGGAAAGAATGGTCTGGTTCATCATCCCCGACGTGAGCACAATCACCACGATCCCGTAAAGGATGCCGTCCCATCCCCCTCTTAAGATCTGCAGTCCCAGGATCACAATATCAAAGCACATCATGGAATTGCCCACAGGGATTCCCTTTAATTTCTGTAAAATACAGGGCGGAATATCCATGCCTCCTGTGGACCCGCCTGCCCGGATCACAAGCCCGATGCCGCCGCCCATCAAAACTCCCGCAAACACGGCGGACAAAAACGTATCGCCGGAAAACCAGGTTCCCATGGGAAGCCGCTCAAACACCCCTAAGATCACCGGATAGATCACTGTGGAGATGAGGGAAGTCATGGCAAACTTCTTTCCCAAAAAGATATACCCCAGTACAAACAGAGACACATTGATAACCGCCGTGATGGTGGAGATCGGCAGCGGGATCCAAGACCGCACCACTAAGGCGATACCTGTGGATCCGCCCAGCATAAACCCATTGGGAACCACAAAGGTACACACGGCAAAGGCCAGCAGCACATTCCCGCCAAGTATGTAAAGCAGCATTTCCAGTTTTTTCATGTTCTCCTCCGTTCCGCACCCCGGATGCCCCTAAACTTCCTCTTCTCCTATCCCGAACCGTCAGGTTTTAACTTCACAGATGGCCGCATCCCCGCTTATTGCGATCAGGCGCATGTTTTATTTTTGTTTTCATCTGTTTTTATTATATATAAGATAAGAAAAGAGATTGTTGTATATGCAACAATCTCCAAAATTTTTTCTTTTTCGCCCCTACCGGTTCTTCTGCCCTTCCACTATCTCCTTAAGCGCCTTCCTGTCCTTCACGTTCAGATACCCGTATCCCCGTTCCAGACATCCCATCTGCTCAAATTCTTTTAATACCATAGTCACTGTAGACCTGTTAAGTCCAAGGGTCACTGACAGATCTTCGTGGGTATAGGGAACCGCGCCGCCTTCAATTCCCTTATCCTGAGAGTTCTTTTCCGTCACATCCAAAAGATAGCTGGCTACTTTGCCAAACCGGTCCAGCAAACACTGTTCCTCCATCCGGGCCGTCAGATGGTCCATGGTGTTGGAACAAAGCTGGAGAAAATGAAGGGCAAACTCGGCTCTGGAGCGAAAATAGGGAAGTATATCCGCCATTTTGAAAGAGATCAGGGTGACTCTGCTCACCGCTTCCACGGAGGCAGGCCGCGTGTTCCCAGGCACAAAAGCCGACTCCCCAAAGATCCTGCCAGCTTCCGCCACATCCAGCGTCATCTCCCGGCCCGAATACAGATTTTCAAAAATCCTCACACGGCCCTTCTTGATATAGTAAACCCGGTCTGCCGGGTCGCCTTTCATATAGACCAGATGCCCTGGCTGAACAGTATATGTAATTCCTATCTCCCCTAGCACAGCCTCCTCTTCACGAGTAAATATCCTGCTATTCATCCTGACGCCTTTCCCCGGAGCATGTTTAAGCGATCATTTTTGTCCTGACACAGCTGTAAGCCTGCACTGCACTCACTCCGCCGCCTTATTGATACACGCCACCGCATTAAGGCTCCTGGGATACCCGATATAAGGCAGGCACTGGGACACCACCTTCACCAGAAACTCCCTGTCATTTCCCAGATTCATATTTCCCTTGGCGTGAGATGTCAGCTGGGGCTCACATCCCCCCTGAGCGGCCAGAAAGCAGAAGGTGATCATCTCCCTCTGAACCAGGGTAAGACCTGTCCTCGTGTAGTAATCCCCGAAACAGTTGGCGGCCAGCCACCGGTTGATATGGCCTGCCTTCCAGGCCTCCTTCATGTGATCCCCGAATATCTCCGCCTGGGCCTTAGCCCCTTTCTCCAGCCGATCCTCCATGGTGGTCACCGCCTGGCTTTCCAGGGGAAGCGAAATCCCCCTTTCCGTCATAACCTCATTGGTAATCTTAAGGAAGGGCCACATCCGCCCCATGCCAAGGTAGTCCACAGACTGGTACACCATCTCCTTTACCGCCACAGGAGTCAGCCCGGCGTCCAATGCTGCCGACAGAGTCTCCCTGTACATGTCTGCTCCCTGGCAGCCTATAAGCGCCGCCAGGATGGCCAGATAACGGGTCGGGGCATCCAGCCCCTGTCCCGGCTCATTCACCACCTCATCATAGGCAAAATGGGACACCCTCTCCATAAATTCCGGGTCCGTTTTACGATAATCCATGTTTTTTCCTCCTCATATATTCATAAAATCCTCTAAATCTTCTGGCTCCCCACAGACCAGACATGCTTCTCCCCCCACCCGCTCAATCACTCTGCCGTCCGCTTCGGCAGTCCTGTCATATTTCAGTTTCACGTAGGAATCCTGCTCAAGAAGGTCCGACGTCTCCCCGGGCCTCTTGGCCAGCCGGTAGGCATAGCAGTTGGAGAGCCCGATATAGCGGACCTTCCCCGCCTTCACCACCCGGTTTAAACCGTCCATAATATCGTAGAGAGGCGTCCCATAGTCCCACATACTGTTCGCTGGTCCCGCTCTGGTAGGCGATAGCCGTGTCAAAAAAATTCACTCCCAGCTCCAGCCCCCGCTTTATGATCTCACGGGAATGAGCCTCATCCAGGGTCCATGAGTGCTGTCCGTTTCCGCTGTCCCCACCCCATACATCCCTTGCAGACGCGGGATACGTTTAAATCCGAATTGCCTAATCTGATGTAACGCATACTGCCTTTTGACCTCCTTTTTCTCCTGCTCTGTCTTTGTACACGATCGTCCGCCCAGTACATGCGGAAGCTCTCTGTACAAGATTATAGACTGCTTTAGGAAAAAGGTCAAATACCCAGATCACATGGAATTTCATGCTTTTTGGGCATTTGGCAGCACATCCCTGGACAATCCGGAGAAGTCCTGGCCGTTTCGTTTCCACTCTCCCATCAGCTCATCCATCTCAACTTCATAACTGTCAATAATATGCATATTATCCGGTATTGCATTAAAATCAAATATATTCAGGTAATCAATATGGGGTCTGACCAGAATCATATAACTGCACTGTTTTACTCTGCTTGCTCTCACCTGTTTACTGACCGCCTCATTTAATGTCTCCTAGTATAATAATGATATAGCCACAAGAGCTATAAAGTTAATAAGTTACAAAGTCATATCTGATGAATAACTGAAGGAGGGTTTCCCTTCCATCAGAGGTTATTGATAAAATTTTTACCATGTCTGAGGTTTCCTTAATGCACCAGACAAAATATAGAGGTATAATCACTGAGGCAGGATTATTGACGATGCCTCCTTGGGAACCGGCCTTCCGGCTGGTGAAACCTCCAATTAAGTCTGTCAGTCCATTCGGTGGTGATTTATGTTTTGGCTGGTTGGGAAGCCCCAGGCTATACCTGTATAAGCCGCTAGGTTGTGTATCCGCCTTCTGGAAATGGATACCTGCCAGAAAGGATAAAACCATGCAATACCAAAAAGTACTTAAGATGCTGGAAAGCATCCCCTATCTCTCAGTCGGGCTTGATGTCGGGGCAGACTTCTCATGGATGTCCATCATGCTCCCAAACGGCACCCTTGCCGGGAAACCTTTTAAGATCGTTCATTCCGATCCCCAGTCCCGGGTGCTTGCCGTCGCAAAAATAAAGGAAGCACAAGAGGCGTATTCTCTTAAAAGCCGCTGCTTTCTTGAGTCCACCGGGATCTACCACATCCCACTCCTGTGCTTCCTTCGCGATAAGGGTTTTGACTGCTCCGTCATTAATCCTATCATTACTAAGAATAGCACAAATCTGAACGTAAGAAAACTGCATAATGACAAATTTGATTCAAAAAAAGCTGCCAAAGTCGGTTTGGATGCTTCCCTGAAGACTTCCATCATCCCTGATGATGAGGTCATCGACCTACGTAACCTGGTCCGGGACTACTACTACTTCAAGGATCTGCAGTCCGCTGTCGTCTTGAAGCTCACTGCTGAGCTGAAAGTGTCATTCCCCGCATACCGGAAAGTCTTCAGCAAGGTCACCACCCAGACTTCCTTAAAACTTCTGGACGCCTGCCCACTTGCGGAGGATCTTCTTGCTGCCCCAAAGGATATGGTGGTGGAAATGATCCGTTCCACGGCACGTTTTGGGGAAAAGTATGCCCTGGCCAAGTATGATGCTCTGCGGACCGCAGCGGAAGATGCCGCCATCTTTGGGAGGGCCCTGAAAAGCAATTCTGTCCGCATAAGGCTCTACATAGACTCTTACCGGGAGTACCAGAAACGTCTTGACACAATCATGGAAGCAATCCACGCTTCTGTTGACGGCCTGAAAGACCGTCCGGTCTATGACCATATCCTTCTTCTCCAGTCACTGCGCGGCGTAGGCTTCATGAGCGCGGTTGTCCTGGTCGCAGAAATGGGCTCTTTTAACCTGTTTCCTTCCCCGAAGAAGCTGTATGCCTACTTCGGCCTGGATCCTGCCGTAAAGCAGTCCGGGAAGTTCAACGGGGAGAAGGTACATATGTCAAAAAGGGGTTCCAGCCTCGCCAGACGCATCCTGCATATGGTGGCGCTCAATAACCTTAAGGTGGACAAGGGCAGCGGGATACCTGTAAATCCGGTCATCCACAGCTATTATACCGATAAATGCAAAGCAAAGAAGAAAAATGTGGCTGTCGGAGCTGTGATGCACAAGATCTGCAACATCATCTTTGCTATGCTCCGGGACAATAAGCCGTTTGAGGTCATCACTCCTCAGGAACACTGTAAACGGTATCTGGCAGCGCATCCTGACAAGGTACAGCGCACAGCTTAACAAATTTTTATGAGTTTTGAAACTTTCCACAGAGGTGGGCTTATTAAAGTTACCCTTTTTTGAATCAACTGCTTGAAAAATACTTTTTAAACATTTTTCATTTTACCTATTGACATTTCTTAGCTGGACTTTTTATGCTGTAATTCCAGAAAAACCCACAAAGCAATACAACAACAGCGCTATACAGCAGAACATATGGAATCCCGCCTCCAGGCAGCTGATTGGCAACACCTTTGAGCAGCAACTGGGATGGATCAAGATAGAACCACCCTGTAGATTGCATAAGATACCCCATCCCTGTACGGACAACAAAGGGAATTGCCAGCGCCAGATATTGGCTTGAAGTGAACGCAAAACAAAGAAGTGAAATTGCGGGCCAGATTGCCCCGTTCAGCGTAAAAACAGCACCCATCAGCAGATACAGCATCCTTGGATATTCTGAAAGTACATCATAAAAAACTGTCTGATAGGAAAACATCCCTTTCCCTAAATAAGGATGCCCTACACTATTGATAGAACAAAACGCTGTGAACAGCAAAAAGGCTCCAAGCATAATCAACATACCGGAAAGCACAGCGCTTAACAACGCACTGCCAGAGAAAGAACGTCGGCTGCTGCGCATTAAACATATGTATCTTATATTATTTCCTGCATTCATTTGTTTCTGCATAAAACAAACTGGCAGCACGGTTGCAACAGGTATAAAAAATGAAGTGACGCCAAGAGAAATTGTGTATTGGTAGCAATACAGCAGGTCATTGTGAAAATTCATGCCCACCAGCATAGCTGACAAAAGCCCTATAATTCCCACAATCATGGCTGGCGAGAGCAACGTGTTCCGCAAATAAAATCGTAGCATGGGCCCTCCTCCGTCCTACCAGAACAACTCGCCTGTCTGGGCATCAATCAGCCGGGTAGTTATGCTGGGATGTAATGTTCCGCCATCAGTCTGATAAGATGTTCCCGTGAGACGCCATGCAGGAATAAGCATCTGCTGCTGTGCCTGATAATAGTAGACCAGCTCTGCATGGTCAAAGACCACAACCATCGGGAAATCTACCTGTGCCAATAAATCTGCATTACACAATGTTTTTGCCTGTTCAGAGGAAATAAAATCGGAAGACGAAACCGTATCCTTGCTGGCACCCAAACGAAATGGAACACTGATTGCCATATACGAGGAGTCAAACACTGCATGGGGTCCAGTATAGGAATCTTCTCCCACACTGTACCCCTTTCGGTCTATTATTATCTCATCAACAGAAAACTGGTAATAAGTTGATGTATCAGAGACATCATCAGACTTACCTAAAGTCCAATCCATACCAGTGAAGTCGGAAAGCGCCCCCATCAGATTCTCAGGGGAAAGTGCGGCAGGAAATTCAGGCAGATTGCTGAATTCAATCATGCCTGTATTATAGAGCTGTCCAGCGTATTCTGCCCCGTCCAAAGTAATTGACATTTTTGAATATCCATCGAGCTGCTGTCTTGAAGTCAATTCATATTGAGAGAATAATGCATCCCACACCGCATCTCCGTCCACGGTTTCTGTTTCATATATAGAAACAGCGGCAGGTTGCGAAAATACATTTTCTTCTACGGCCCAAAAAACTTTGACTTCTCCATTGTCTAAAACGGCTTGGATTTCCGCTTCTGCGGGTATCTGGCAGAGATCATCTCCTGTATCTTCTGTATCGTCAGCCTCATCAAGAGTCTGATATGTTTCTGTATCTTCCTTGTGTTGTGAATCAGAAGCATTTGGCTGGCGGCCGCAAGAAGACAGGGACACCAGCATGAAAAGGGAAAGACCTAAATAAACCGTTTTTTTTGCAGTCATGGCACATCCTCCGTTTAATTTATTTGCGCTGCATATGATAGTAATTGAAAGCTCAAACAAGGCTGCATAATCTTTAAGTTGTACTCATCCATATAAAATTTTTCCTTAAACATTATAGCTGTTATCATCCATGCATGTATTTTTTTGCAGTATAAACAGGGTATATCGAAGTAAATGCAGGGTTGAACGATTGCTAAATAGGCTTCTAACATATAAAATAAAGGCTTAATATTGCATTACAGTCCGGCATCCCGGTGTCCTATAATGATTGACAAGGCAAATAGCATGATTTAAAATATATATTTTACAACAGGTCTTTGTATTCCCGGCTATATACCAAGAAAGGAGCTGCTTTCATATGAAAATCGCAATATGTGATGACAATCAAGCCTTTTCCAAGCACTTATATGGTAAGCTTGTTAATTACTTTGCACAAATTGATAAGCAGTGCCAATGCGAAATTTTCACCACCCCTACAAGCCTGATAGCTGCTGATTTAACTGCGACCCATGTAATTTTCCTTGATGTTGATATGCCTGGAATGAACGGAATTGATGTTGCGCGCAAACTGCGTATCACATATCCTGACATTTTTATTGTTTTTGTAACCGGCTGGATTAAATATGCACCGGCTGGATATTGTGTAAACGCATTCCGATATCTTTTAAAGCAGCGATTGGATGATGAACTATTTCAATGTCTTGACGATATTCGTGATAAAATAGCCCGCAGCCAGGAACAAATCCAATTACAAGGACGGGAATGGCCGGTTGAGATTGCATTGAACGATATCATTTATTTTGAAGGTTCAGCATACCGAATGGTGCAGCTGCACACATTAGACGGCAAAACAATAGAATGTCGGGGAAAACTGCTGGAGATCGAAGATACTCTCAAAAATAAAGGCTTTCTTCGCATTCAAAAAAGCTTTATTGTTAATATGCATCATATTTTGCAAATCAAAAACTATAAGGCATATCTTAGGGATGGAACAACGCTCAAAACAACTGAGCGAAATTATTCCGAGATATGTAGTCAATATCTGATTTGGAAAGGCCAACAATTATGAGCGAATTCCTGATAAAAGACCTGCATATATTCGTGGTTGCCATCGAGTTTTTTGTGTTTATTATTTTATCCAGCAGTTTCTTTCAGTTTCGTCAGCCCGTTGCTAAGATTATAGGCGCATGCTTTGCTGCATTTGGAATTAACTATGGTATCTTAATATTTTTTGGACATTATGTAAGCATAAAACTGCTCTTGGGAGTTATTGTTTTTGTGTTGCTTTCAAAATATTTATATGCTATTTCTATCGTGCGGTCTTTTTTTCTGACAATCGCATACTTATCAATAATCAATATAGGTGATAATGTCTTATTGTTTTCAATTTCTGCAGCAACACAGCAAAGTATGTCGGAACTGCTGGCAGATCCTTATGCATATTACCTGCAGGCATTTTCGGCTAAACTGATAGAAACAGTTGGGGTTACACTGATCCATGCTTGGGGAAAGCAAAGATTCTATAAAAGAACGTCTTTTATGTGGAATTATATAAGGTTTTCTGTATTTCCTATCATATCCCTTATCTGTTCTGTTACTTTGCTCAATACATTTGTAGAGTATCCACAGGCCACGCCACAGCTTCTTTTATGTACCATCGCATTACTTGTTTCTGATATTGTTATCATCATATTATTGGATCAATTTGAGGCACAACAGCAATCTATATTAGATAATCGGCTTTTGCGGAGAGAATTGGAGCTTGCTCACAATAGTATAGTATCCCTTTCTGCATCATATTCTAACGAACGAAAACTCACGCATGATTTTCAAAATAAGCTTGCCGTCATACAGGGATTGCTACAGCAGGACCAGGCCGGCGAGCAGACAATGGATTATATCAACCAGCTTCTGAACCAGGAATATGTATCCGCTTTAGCTGTTTCCACACACCGGACAGTTGCAGATGTGCTTCTGAATCAAAAATATATTATGGCAACACAAAAGCAAATAAAATTTCTGGTTCAATTAGATGACTTATCACATTTCCCATTATCAGACGATGCTCTGGTGGTCGTGCTGTCGAACTTGATCGACAATGCCATAGAAGCTTGTGAGAAGATTTGCGATCCCCATAGCAGGTATATTTTAATAAAAGCTCAAGTGTCCAATGATGAGAGTATTCTATATGTGGAAAATTCAGTTTCAGTTCCTGTTAAAATCGTTGACGGGTATATAGCAACAACCAAGGATAATGCATTCCAACATGGATATGGCATCCAAAATGTATTATCAATTATCAAGTCCCACAATGGTATCTACGCTATGCAGTGTAAAGAACTAAGATTTTCTTTTGTTGTTAACTCAAACTTCGCACATAGATTTTGCCTATGCACCTTGAAAATTCAATATCTGGCTGTTATTCAGTTGTCGAAAGTCTGCTGTTATGCTGCTTGAAGCTGCGCTTTCAGCAAACCAGGTAATGTATTCATAAATGTATCAACGAGTTCGTCGATTTTATCGTCGGACAGCTCTGTATTGTTGTTAAGTATG
>ERZ808049.784-NODE-784-length-11735-cov-3.636902_pt1 | contig 11735 bp, 15 predicted proteins | sample MGYA00380198_ERZ808049 | MGnify/ENA primary metagenome ERZ808049 (study PRJEB31490, sample SAMN06133414) | mouse gut metagenome | isolation source: Z2_2 | host: mice | place: China: Chengdu | collected 2015-05 ...
ATAGTGCTTTCAGTGCACCGCCAGGGGCTCGAACCCTGGACACCCTGATTAAGAGACATTCAAAATGTCAAATTCGCGGCAACTGTTATGGGGATACTTTCACCGAGTCCATCTCGGCTTCACATAGCCTTCATTCAAAAAATCTCGCGACCAATCTCGCGACCAAAGACAAAAACTAATCTTTGACCGTCTCAAATCAGCATTATCTTTGTCTAAAATTCTTCTGAGTCAGCTGTCGCCGACTCAGAATTGCCCGAAATCCCGCTTTCCCGTGCACATTATACAGCATTTCATATAAATATTCAATGCTTTCACCTTCGGGTGCACGGGAATTCGGGCAATTCTTCGTCTCTTACGAGCTGGGAATCAATACATAGGGCGCAAAAATTGACTCACCCCCCCTGTATGGTAATCAGGCAGACAGGTTACTCGTTAACTGCCGTAGACAGTATATCATCCCATTTATTAGCCACTAAATTCTCATTGTCTTTCGCGACATGTGAGTACACGCTAAGCGTTATACTCGGGTCTTGGTGACCTGCTCTCTGCTGTACTATATGTACTGGAACCCCCTCTGACAGAAGAAGAGAAATCGCACTATGCCTTGTTCCATGCAATTTGATGTGGCGTAGTCCGTGCTTTTCTAAAGTACGCGCCCATTTTCTGGTAAAACTTTTCGGAAGATATGGTCTCCCATTCTCCTGACATACCACACGATTACTATTACAGAAATCTTCACCGTATTTCATCTTGTTTCTCATGTAAATCGACTTCTGCCTTCTCAGTAATGCCATAGTGTAATCGCTCACTACCAGTTTACGGTGTGAACTTTCTGTCTTACAATCTTTCAGTACTGGACTCTTACTGTCTGCCGACTCTACAAAGGAGTGTTGTATCGTCACTGTCTTGGTTTTAAAATCTATATCCGAAAACTGCAGCCCTAACAACTCGCCACGTCTCAGCACACAGTCAAACAACAAGGCAACAGGCAGTTCCATATCCGTACCCCTCACCGCCTTCTGTAATTCGTGTATCTCTTCCACCGTATAGACATCCAACGTATCCACATTTGCGTCCTTTCCTATCCTGACGCCCTTTGTAGGATTATTTTTGATGTACTCCAATTCAACTGCAACATTTAATCCTGCCTTAAAAATCCGATTAATATGCTTAATCGTCTCTGCTTTCAGCGGATTACCGCTTGCATTGGATTTCACTTTCCATTGATTATAAGTTCTCTGTATATGTGCTTGCGTCAAATTCTGTAACTTTATTTTCCCAAATACTGGTATAACGTACCTATCAATGGTTGTTTTGTAATCTCTATATGTCGCAGGGCTATTCAACGGCTTTACATAGTCTCTTAAATATTCCTCCATAAACTGCTCCACCGTCATATCTGATGGCATTAGCATATCGCCTTTCATATATTCTGCCTGTTTTAAAATGAGCATGGCGTCTGCTTCTGCTCTGTCAGTGGTTTCACAGCGGAAGGAGACTCTCTTCCGCTTGCCTGTGATTTTATCTTTCCCCAATTCAAGAGTAATACTATAATATCTGACATCCTTTTTATTAGGTCTAGGTCTTACCGAACCTTTAATTGCTTTTACTGCCATTACGCATCTCTCCTTTCAATTTTGCGGTTATTTTCCAAAAATGGATTTTCACTATAGCTAATAGGAATAAATCCATCTCCTGACATTTGCTCTGGAATTCTAATTTTATAACCTTTGAATTGCATCCCGCTTGCGACTACAATATCCGAAACGAATCTGTCTTTTTCACAATTCAGATAGCCTTGCTCTTTCCATTTTTTTAGAATAATCTTCTTCTCTGGAAAACCGCCTGCCTGCAATATTTCCTCAAGAGATATTTCCGAAACGTGAACTTCATAGTTTGAAAACTCTCCCGTCACCAATCGAACGCTCTTAGTTTTCTTAATTTTACCACGGCAATCCCTCTGTATATCTTCAGATGAATCCGTCTGGAAATAGGCATAGTATCTACTAACGTATTCGATAAGGAACACTAATGCACGTTTGGAGATGTCCGCTCTCGCTGGATCGTCTACCAGACTATGACACTCTAAGAATTCTTTTATGCCTTGTATATTCAAGCTAATTCCCAGAATATCGTTGATAAGTTCCGCACTCAAGATAATTAATGCGTACTGCTTAGTTACTCGCTCTGTAAAAGGATTATACTTTCCCTTCTCCTTCGATTCTACAATCATTTCTTTGCATATTTCTTGAAAACGATTTACTAATACACATCCTTTTCCAGCCTCTTCCAAATTGATTATATGTTGTGCGAGCATGGGAATTAAGAACCCATAATTGTTTTGCGTCACACGTTTGATTCTATCTGCTGAATCTGCACTTTTTGTAAACGTAACATTCTCGATTTCGATATTCCGAACAAGAAGTCCTGTATTTTCATCTGCATAATTCAGCAGACTCTTTTCCGAAGTAATCAAAATGGCTGTATTAAAATGTGCGCCCTCTTTTGTATTCAACTCTTTTGTAAGACGTTTGCGTTCACTCCCCATCGAGAGTTCATACAAAAAGGAAGTGCAGTTTCTGCCTGATTTCCACAAACTCCCCTCATCTAGAAGGTAAGGATATGAACTTTTAATCGAAGCCATAATCGCATTTGTGGTATCAGAGAAATTGCCAATTGTACTATTAGTGAAACTTGGCTTTGCGCCACAACTCACCAACAGATATCCGGCTGAACTTTTCCCAGTACTGCTCTCAGAAACCAAATGAACGATAAGATTCTCTACGCCCACTTTTTCTCGTAGATAGTCCACTAAAATTCCGCCTCCAGCCACAGCAAGAACGAACTCCATTGGTGTATATCCCACCACCTCTTCCTCGACCATCTGTTTCCACGCATCTTTACTGCCGTGGGTTCCTATGCATAAATTTCCATTGTAAGTAGATTTAGTGCCTATTGCTTCGGCTCCCAAAAATACCGTCTTTTCATCAATCCAAAAGAAACCAAGTGTATTATGATAGCATTTAACTTCCGCTTCTGGCTCTTGATTCATAATGCTTGCAACCAGAATATATGCGGTCTTTTTATCTACCTGTACCCCTCTCCCTAACAGTTCCAAGACACCTTGTTCTGTTAGATTTTTTCGAGGAAATTCAACAGTTTGTTTTTTCCCTTTCGCATCGAAAAAATATAATTTCAGCACCTTCTGTCCGTCATCAATGAAGTCCCAGACTTCTTCAATGTATACTGCTGATCCTTTTGGACAGAATACAAGACGCTTATCAACTAGTTTATAGATTCCATAAACACCGTCTTTTACTGCTACATCTTGATTAGTTACAAAAGTTCTTGTTTCTGTTAACTTGTTAGCCTTCATTTATTTTTTCTCCTTCATAGAAAACACTGCTACTTGGTGACCTTCATATTCGGTAACATCCACATCAGAAAGTGTACGTGAGACTCTATCCCTAAAGTCCAATCCCATTATTTCCGTTATCTTTCTTACAAGTTCCGCTGAATATACTACTGACTTTTTACCGTGCTTATACAATCGGTAACGCCCTTCCTCAGTGACATTTTTTGCCACCAACAGTTTATCGCCATCAAAGCCTATATTAACCGTATCTTCTAACTCCATAGTCTCTATGAAGGATTCTGAAAAGACTACTCGTTTGCCATGCTTTTCAGAATTGACAATAGTTAGCACTCCTCCTTTCCTACTTATTGCTTTTTCTCCCTTCCCATTTACGATAGGAATAAACTCTGTAATTGTCATCTGCAATTACCTCCTTGATATTTTGATTCAAGAAAGTTCATTCCTCTCTGCTTTTTTTGAACACAAAAAAAGCAGAGATAAGTAATAATGCGTACCAAAAATAAACCTAATAACATTTCAAAAATACATTTAAAACATATCTTAAAACATTATTAAATTAAATTTACTTTTGGTCGTTATTATCACCTAACATCTCTGCTTGCTTGTCTTCAACCTCTATGCTCTATTTGGCATTCAATAGGTGGGGCTTCTCTTATCCCAATATGCAAGTTCAAAATGACCGCCTTCATTTCTCATCCAGAGCCTTACTGGAATCGCCTTCTCCTCGAAATTAAAATGAAGATTTAATGGCTGACATATAACGATCTTGAATTCTTGGACACAACTATAACACAATGTCATCAGTTTGTCAACAAAAATTTCATCAGATTTATAAGCCATTTTCCACAATCACTTCTTCAATCCCATAATCATTCGAGCAAAGATAAAGCCGGAATATAACCTTAACTCCTATCTCTGGAATTCTATATATATCCTCATATTCATACTCTTCTTCATTCAGATGATGGTCGTTCAACACAATTCTGTGGCTGTCTGCAATCTCTTTTTCTGTTCCATATATAATCACTGTGTACCCTCCCATATCCTTTTGCAAATCTCTGCCTGCCCCATAATATCTATCCAAAGTACATACTGCTTCACTTAATCTTTTCATAACCATATGATTATCTTTTATTATTGTTGCCGGAAATATTGATTGCTCTATCCATTCTTTCAGGCTCTGTTCATTCCCTATTACTTGATACATCTGCTTTCCCCTTTCTTGCTTGTCCCCGATGTTGTACGATAACTTTTACCATACACACTACCAAAGAGATTCCTTCCACCATTGCTTTTGTTTTATTATCTTTCATCTTCTTTTCTCCCAAAGTGTCAAATTATAATACAAAATATTTAATATCACTATTCCAATAATGACTCCTGTTATATATTCCAACATTTTCTCTCTCCCTTTACATAGATAAGGGGAAGTGCATTTCCGGCACTTCCCCTTATCCTAAATCAAACTCAATTTTTCAGTTTCTTTACAATTGTAACAATTCCAACAATGCACGCTATTCCCAGAAGCACTTCAACCAGCCAGCCTAATATTGGAAATAACAAACACGCCAAGACAACAATTATAACAATCCATCCAATAATTGATGCCAAGTATTTCACAATAGATTCCACTCCTTTACATTTGCGCTAATAATTCCGCCTTCTTTGCATTGAATTCCTCTTCCGTCAGGATTCCTGCTTCTTTCAATTTACTCAGTTTCTCAAGTTTCGCAAAAACGTCGTCTTCCTGTGGTGCCGCCTGCTGAACAACCACCTGTCTCGCCGACCTTTCCTCTTGCTTAATGCTTCTTCTATACTCCTGATATACCCGAACTACTCTTTCAGCCTCATAGGTAAACAGCGTCTGTATCTTTTCCTGTGTTCCTGCTACGTATACAGTAATATTGCAAAGTTTAAGTGCAGCAGTTAATGCAAAATCCAATACACCATTTGTCTTTTGGTCTGTTCCCATTGAAGTAATATCTTCATAATAGAACTGCTTTATATTTTTAGTTGCCCCAAGCATTTCTCTGTCAAGAAGAAGAATCTGCTTATTCGTACATACAACAAAATCTTTTGCTGTAATATTATCAAGTCCCCATGCAAAGTACACCAGCAATTCATCATCAAAGATATACTGACGTATAATCTTCAAAATGTTATCGCCAATCTTACTCTTAATCAGTTCATCTACCTGAATTTCTGTAATCTCATAATCTTTTTCTTTCAGACGTCTAAAATATTCTTTCACTGTAATCACATCAAATTCATGTGGATTATGATTTGTAAAGAGAGTTACTCCGTTACAGATTATCTCACAGTTCTCTTCCACGATCTCAAACTGCAAATCAGATATCTGCCCCAAGTTCAGACATAAATGTCCAAAAAATGCCGGATTCTCAGGAAATGCAAACGATACATACAAATGGTCTCTTGTCAGTACAATATACTCTCCCTTATCTCCGCTAAATTGAAATGCAGGTATTTCAGACTCATCATAGTTTTCTATTCCCTTTTTAACATTCTTCACAATCTTATCAGAATACGGATACATCGTAATTTTAGATACGGATACACTATTTGCCGGAAGCAATAGTCTTTCAAAAAATTCCTTTGTGAAATCCATAAAATTATCTTCCAACTCCAACCACGACTCTCCAGTGAACCCCAGTGCAATCTGTTGCAAAAGACTTTGTTCATACTCTGCAATACGCCCTCGCATTTCTTCCATCTTCTTGTTCATTTCTTCTTTTTTGATGGCATTATTCTGCTGTATCTCTGTATACTTAGATTGTGCCGCATTTGCCATATTTGTTGCCTTATCAGTTGCATTTTTTACTAAATCTTTCCATCCCATGTTACTTATCCTCCTACTTTTTTACATTACATCTTTTCTTTTGCATCTCTGGTGGTATTTCCCGTATAGGATTTACCTTCTCTAATTTTTGTTTTCTTTCTAGTTCTGGCGGAATTTCGGTATAGGGTCCTACTCTTTCAAACTCCTTTTCTTGTTTCTCCCAAAAACTTTTGATATTAATTTTCACTTTTTACCATATCCTGTTCACTTAAATATTTTTGCAATCTACTAGCCATAGGTCTGTAAGTCACATAGGTAAGTCCACCCGAAGCAACCCCTCCTAAAACCGGAACAATTTTTGACACACTTTTTGCAAACACTTCCTTTGTCATTTTTACGCCAATTGTTGATGCAATTTTTTTTACAATAGGGTAGATTGTTCCTTTTGTTAAAGCCTTCGCCATTAGTGTTTTATAGGCTTTTTCACTTGCCTGTTGTGCAATTTTAGTCAATACTGTTGTTGCACCGTTTACTCCAAACATAACACCAACAAATAATGTCAGCAAATTTGTCGTCTCGTCATCCATTCCTGCGTCATCATTGAATAAATCTTCCCAATCATACAAATATACTAATTTTTGTAATATTCTCAAAATATGTCCAAAGTACTGCACCAAATCAGCCGGAACTGTACCAAATAAAGCAAATCCCCCAGGAATTCCAGTAGCAAATGAAATGGCACTCACTTTATTAGTCTCATAAACAATACATCCTTTTGCTATTGTATCAATTGTTTGATGAGGAATCCCCGCATTACTTGGCGAAGTTTCAATTGCTTTTTGTATCGTTTCCGGTGGAAAATATTTTTTTAACTCTTTACCTAAAAAATCCTGTCTGTTAATCTTCACCCCTGGCAATGTAACTGCGTTTTTCAGGACAACTTCATAACTAATGTCTTCCATTTTCTCTTCTCCATTTCATTTTGTATGTGTTTAATTTTATTAATTGAGCATATTAATACCCATATATAAATATATCATATTTAAATCATTCTTACAATAATAGGCATACTAAAATATAATGAATTTGGAGGAAATGCCATGAGAATCAAAAAAGAGAATCCTTTACGTCAATTACCGACAAATATGAGTGAATGCGGTGAAATTAAGATACATTTAGATGAACTTATTGAACAGAGGGGCGTATCCCTTAATCAACTTTCTTTTCGTACGGAAATGCAAAGATCCCAATTACGGAACTATCGGGACAACAAGATTCAGAGACTAGATATAGATATATTGAGACGGCTCTGCTATGTATTAGAATGTGACCTCACTGAATTGATAGAATACATCCCGCCCCTCCGTGAAGAGTAATTTTCTCTCTTCGCGGATATTATGGTTATTTTCCTTCTTTTCCATAAAGCCTTTCTAGCGTCATACAATACAGAATATAGATATAACTTGACTCTTTTTTGATTTTCCATGTATCTAAGTACCATTCTTTATTTCTTGACAGCCATACGTTTTCCTCTTCCAGTTGTACATCGTTAATATCTCCGTCTATTTTCAGTTTGTGCGGATAATAATTCACAATGTCCTGCATTTCTACCATATCATTCTGTAGGGGTTCTAATATAATCAATATAAAACCCGTTCTGCCCAAGTTTACGTTTTGTAAAATCCTTTCTGCTTTCTCGATGACCTCATACGGGATTCGATACCTCTTTTTCAGAAGCGGAATTATATTCCTGAGTAATACCAACTGACTTTCCTTATATATCTTGACACTCTTCTTCATAAGTCCTTATTCTGCTCCTTTCTCCTGTTTCTTTTTGGTCACTCTCTTTGGTGCTTCAATCTTCCTTAATTCCCACTTGCCGGAGAATCTCTGACCTGCAAACAGAGGATGAATCGTCCTTAACTTCTGATACTTCCCTTCCGAATCGGTAATTTCTACCAGTTTCTTTGCATACGGCTTCAACATTTGATATAGTATGGCTTTTTGTTCATCAACCTTTTTATTGCTGATAAATGTATTTCCGAACCCTATCAATATATGGTCAAACTCTCTTGATGTCAGTACTTCCTTAATGTACTCCATATTATCCGTGTTGTCCTCAATTTCCGAGGGTTTAAGTTTGCTTGTAATATTGGCGTAGAGGTTGCATAGTGTGATCGTAGTATATCCCATCGTAAGAAGATTATTGCTCAAGTAATTTGTGGTAGTGTCTGCAATCTGTATTGTGTCTGACGCCGGATTAATCCCGACTACCAGAATGCTTTTCCCTTTGACACCTTTGTACTCCATGATTAATTCATACCTCTTCTTTAAATCCTCGTCAAAAATACCTGTTTTTTCCATAATACCTGTTTGCTTTACTGTGTTTTCCATTGTCTGCTCCTTTCTGAGAAAAGAATCGGGGCAATGTGTCTTACGTCACATTGCCCCGATCCTGCTTATAATAATATCAAAATAATAATATATATTTTTCTCTAATTTTTATTTCACCACTAACTCACTAAAAAATGGACTATTTATTTCACTCGCGACGAGTTCGCGACCATTTTCGCGACACATTTTTGTTTACAACACCAAATTTGATTTTCTCCTTGTCCGACTTGCTCCTTTTTGCTTTCCTTATTCTGATTTCACAGAAATCCAGTATTTACAAGGAATTCCGCACAAAAAAATCACCGTCCCCGAAGCTCGTGATGTCTTCAAAAACAGTGATTCCTAAGTGCGCGATCAGGGGTTCGAACCCTGGACACCCTGATTAAGAGTCAGGTGCTCTACCAACTGAGCTAATCGCGCATATTCTATTTTGTTGCGTCCCTTTCTCGGATAACGCAAGACATATTATATCTAATACTTTCAAAAAATGCAAGCCTTTTTTTACATTTTTTTATTTTTTTGTAACTAGTTGTTACTATTTGCGGCCTCCCAGGCCGTGAATAGTAACACTTATTATGTGCTGGATAGCCACTGGAATCGGAACAGATCTGCCGTTTCCAATGGCCGTCCTCTCACTTCTTATTGTCCAATGCCATCCGGATCAGGCTCTCTCTGCCAAGCAGCCCGCTTGCCGCCGTCACCGGTTTCCCATCCCGGAATACGACAAAAGTAGGCACAATCCCAACTTCAAACCGCCCCGCCAGATCTGACGATTCATCAATCTCAATCTGGCATATCTGGAATACCCCGTCATACTCATGCCCGAGTTCTTCCAATACATCTTCCATCATGGCACATTTACTGCACCATCTGGCAAAAAATTCCACCAGCACAGGAACTGTGCACTGCAAGACCTCCTTTTCATAATTGTCGGCAGTGACTCTGATTTTCATTTTCTTCACCTGCCTTTTCTATTTACATCTGCCGCCCCGGCATCCGCCTTGGTTGAGAATACGGATTACTTCGTCAAAGGAGCCTTTCAGACACATGAGCTTCTTGTTCCATTCCGGATTACAATACAATTTTTCACAAACATGATACTGCCAATTTCTTTTCTTCATTGCTGCATCTATCCGTTACGTTTCTTTCCTAATATAATATGCAGCATACAGCATTTGTGTTTTCCTTATGACGGTCTCTTAATAATCAATTTATTGATTGGATTGCCCTTTGCGGAGAATTTCTCCTCATACTCCGTCATAATATTCCCCTGATTCATCTCCTTATTATCATGCAGGTCATATGTATAGGAAATCAGCTTCCATCCCGCTTCCTCTGCCTGCTCCAAAGAAAACTCAAAGAGCGGCCTATTATCGGTCTTGAACTCTACCTTCCCGTCCGCTGTCAGTACATTTTCATATCTTGCAAGAAACTCTACGGAAGTCAGACGTCTCTTAGCATGGCGCGCTTTCGGCCACGGATCCGAAAAGTTCAGATATATCCCGCCTACTTCTCCCGGCGTAAAAACCTCTTCCAGATTTCTTGCATCCATACATACGAAACGAATATTCTTTAAATCCTGATATGCTTCCACATCCATACGCTCAACCGCGCGCAGCAACACACTGGAATACCGCTCAATCCCTACAAAATTAATATCCGGGTACGTCTTCGCCATATTCAGCAAAAACCGACCTTTCCCCATCCCGATTTCAATATATAACGGATTATCATTCCCAAATATCTGTTTCCAACAGCCCTTCTGTGCTTCCGGACTTTTGATTACAAGCGCATTTGCCTTCAGTGTATTTTCCGCACGTGGAATATTTCTCAACCGCATAATAAAAATACCTCAGATCTTTCTTTATTTAATATTCTCACTTTACTGACATCATAATATCATGCATGTCGGCACACGTCAAAACAAAAGATTTTGTTTAAAAATTAACAAAATCGGTTTTTTTACCGTTTTACCGTTGATTTTTTCTGGCAAAGTTGTATAATCGTATCAGCAAATCAATAAAATGAATACTTATGTTCATTTGAAAGGATTTAAAAAATAAACGACAGGAGGTTATTATGGAATCTGTTATCAAAAAAATATCCGAGATAGAATCTGCTGCTTCCGCCATCGTTGCAAACGCTGAAAGTCAGAAGGAGTCGCTGGAGTGCGAATACCGCGCCAAGCGAAATGCGTTCGACAAAGAGCTAGAAGATAAGACAATGGCTGAAATACAAAAAATCCGGGATGAACTTGAGACGAAAACATCAGCTTTGTTAAATGAACAAAGTGTCGAAAACGATGATTCAATCACCGAGCTCCAACGGCAGTTTGACGAATATCACACGAGATATGCGCAGGATATATTAAAACGGATTACAGAGGTATAGACTATGGGAACGCTGCTTAGTTATAGTGGAATTGTAACGAAAGTCCGTGCCATGGAAGCCAGATTGCTGACAGAGAAGAACTTTGAAGAGATTGCCAATCTTCATAGTGTACCGGAGGTTGTTTCCTATTTACGGGAGAACTCTTCTTACGACTATGTACTCAACCTCTTGGAAGAGAATCAGCTCCACCGGGGTGATATTGAGAAGATACTGACCCGCCAGCTGTACTACGAATATTCCAAGATATACAAGTTCTGCAGTCTTTCGCAACGCAAGTTCCTGAAGCTTTACATCAGACGTTATGAGATTGACCTGATTAACTATTGCTTTCGGATTGTCATCAATCATTATGCGGAACCTTTTGACCTGAACTACAAAAAGCCGTTTTTTGACAAGTATTCTCAGATTTCCATCGATAAGCTGATTACATCACGTACAACGGATGAACTTGTCGATAACTTAAAAGGCACCGAATACTATGAACCGTTGAGCAGGCTTAGGGACCAGCCGTCCATCACCCTGTTCGACTATGACCTGACACTGGACCAGTACTATATCGCCTCTACATGGAAAGAATGTAGAAAGGTACTGAAGAACAAAAAAGAACTGGAACTCTACTTGAGAGACTGTGGTACTAAGATAGACCTTCTGAACCTACAGTGGATATACCGTGCGAAAAAGCATTACAACATGGCGCCGGCCGATATTTATTCTCTCCTTGTTCCGATTCACTACAAGATATCAACAGACTTGATCAAAGAAATTGTGGAAACACCG
>ERZ808049.786-NODE-786-length-11728-cov-3.225732_pt1 | contig 11728 bp, 12 predicted proteins | sample MGYA00380198_ERZ808049 | MGnify/ENA primary metagenome ERZ808049 (study PRJEB31490, sample SAMN06133414) | mouse gut metagenome | isolation source: Z2_2 | host: mice | place: China: Chengdu | collected 2015-05 ...
CAAGGCTTAACCTTAAGCCTTTTTATTTGGAATTTTCAGGGTCTTACATACTGTTCAATCTTCGATTTTCAAGGTCCTGGGCTGTCTTCTTTTCAAAAGCAGTTTATATATATTAGCACATGTCTTTTGATTTGTCAACAGCTTTTTCAATTTTTTCATCGGATATTTCCGATCTGTCTTGATTTTGTGGGCCCCGTTCTCACGGGACGAGCTTTATAATAACAAATCTATTTACAAAAGTCAACAACTTTTTTAAATTTTTCCATTTTTTATTTTCTCCCCTGTTTTGATCTGCTGCGGAACAGCAAACAGCAGCACCGCATACGATGCTGCTGTCCTCTTAACTTAATCTTAACTTAATCCAGATCTTCTCCGTTGCTGGCAATTACCTTCTTATACCAGAAGAAGGAATCCTTGCGGTAGCGATCCAGGGTCTTTAAGTCAAACTCTTCTCTGTCCACATAGATAAAGCCGTACCGTTTTACCATACCTTCATGGGTGGAGATCAGGTCTACCGCTGACCATGGGCAGTACCCCATCATCTCACAGCCATCGGAAATAGCCAGGCGGACCTGCTCAATATGTTTGCGCAGATACTCGATCCTGTATGGATCATGAACCTTGCCATCCTCTGTCAGCTTGTCGTAAGCGCCTAAGCCGTTCTCCGTTACAATCATAGGCAGACGATATCTGGAATACATTTCCCGGATAGTTGCCCTAAAGCCCATGGGATCTATCTCCCAGCCAAATTCCGTAGTGGGCAGGTGAGGATTGCGGAAGCCTTTATAGAAACCGGCTTCCCCTCTGGCGGTCTGCTGATCCGCGCTGGGGCTTATAGCCTCCGTGCCGTCGCTGGCCTCCACGGTCGCTGTATTATAGTAGTTGAATCCGATAAAGTCCGGATGGCCGCTCTTAAGGGCCTCAGCGTCGCCCGGTGCAAACTCAGGCGTAGCGTCGTTCTCCTCCAGATAAGCCCATACCAGATTATTATACACACCGTATACGGCCATATCCAAATACAGCCAGTTGCGGATGGCATTATAATTCTGGGCAGCCAGGTTGTCCTCCGGTTTGCAGCTTGCAGGATATACCAGGGAAATATTGGGAGCCGGGCCAATCTTTGCACCTGGCAGCATCTCATGGCAAAGAGCCATGGCTTTTGCCTGGGCTACCAGCATGTGGTGGTTCTGCTGATAGGTCTCTTTTAATACATTGGTACACCCTTCGGGAATGGTCAGGGTTCCGATCACCGGGCCTACCAGGGTCAGCATATTCTGCTCATTAATAGTCAGCCAGTATTTTACTCTGTCTCCGAAGTTCTCGAACATCACCTTCGCGAAATTTAAAAACCAGTCAACAGACTCCCTGTTGGACCAGGAGCCCCGCTTGTCCAATGCCGCCGGCATATCGAAATGGAACATGGTAACCAACGGCTCAATGTTGTATTTGAGGCACTCGTTGATTACATTGTTATAATATTCAATTCCCTTGGGGTTTACTTCCCCCGTCCCCTCGGGAAGAATCCTGGACCAGGCGATGGAAAAACGGTAGGTCTTAAATCCCATCTCCGCCATCAGCGCGATGTCCTCTTTGTACCTGTGATACTGGTCTGCACATACCGTCAAATCGGAAGTCCCCTCCGGCACTTTCTTCACGTCCTGACAGGACGGCCCCTTGCCGTCTTCCAGATTCGCCCCCTCTACCTGGTATGCGGATGTGCTTGCCCCCCAAAGAAAATCCTTAGGAAATGGTTTTAATGTCTTGTGCAGCATTTCTTCTCTTCTCCCTTCAAATTTGATGTAGCTTGTAAGGCCTATTATACTATGTTTTTTTTGGTTTGAAAAGGGACTTTTATCCTGTTGGCTGGTTAAACACAAGACGTTTTTGCCTCCTTGTTCCCATATTCCCCGACAAACTTTAATACAATCAAAACGGATACGAAAAAAGCGAGTACCACATCAAAAGGTGTGCATACCCGCTTCTCATTCCCATATTCTCAAACAATTTTCCCTAAAATGAACACCCCTCCAAGGCCGCCCATTCACAGATTCGGATACCACCGCAGCAGATCCCTATCCCCATGCTCGATCAGATAATTCACCGCATAATACAGCCACTCCTCCGGCGTGGGAACCTCGCCCTCATGGGGTATCGCCTCCCACTGCGCCCGCTTCTTGGGGTCAGGGTCATTCATACCCCGCCTGATCCGCGCTGAGATGATCTCCCGCATCTCCTCCACCGTGATTCCCCGATCACGGGCAAGTTTCTCAAATAAATGTTCTCCCATGATAAAAATGCCTCCTAACTCCCTTGATAGCATATCCATAAAAAGCCCATACTATGACTATATCCCTTTTGGGCAATATCTACTCTACTGATTATGACTATTATATCACCCATTTGGGAACTAAAATAGATACAAATGGAGATGGGCAGGTGATGAAAATGGATATCCAACAACATATAAAAGAACTCATGGCCGAGCGGGGCTGGACAAACTACCGGCTCGGCAAGGAAGCCAGCCTTTCCCATTCCACGATCACCAACCTCTTTAAACGGAACAATGCCCCGACCATACCGACCCTGGAGGCCGTATGCCGGGCATTCGGTATTACTTTATCGCAATTTTTCTCCGAGGGAAATACCCCCGCCGAACTGACCGAGGAGCAGCGCACCCTGTTCGCCGCATGGAGCACCCTAAATGACGGCCAGAAAGAAGCCCTGCTCCTGCTCATGAAACGCATATGACCAGAAAAAGCCCGCAGGCTCTGTAAATGGAACCTGCGGGCTTCTATCATGCCTATCTTATTTTTCCTGCTTTCGGAAAACCTCCTCTATTCCTCGGAACCCTGCCAGCGGATTCCCCTGCAGGGCATTCAGCCGGACATTCTGCTTTCCCAGCATTTCCTCAAAACGGAGCAGGACAGCCGTATTGCGCGAAATGCGGGAAAGGTTCGCCACCAGTATCTCCCCAATACAGCCTTGTCCTGCCAGGCCGAGCAGCTCCCGGATGCCGGGCCGGTCAAGGGAAAGCCCCTTTGCCACCTCGGAAACCTCCGCCGCGACCGCATATCCATGTGCCTGCGCATATCTGCGAAGCTGCCCTTTCTGCATTTCCAAGCCCCGGCCTTCATCATTATCTGTCGCCATGCGGCAGTATATCGCCACGCGGACTCCCTTTTCATCTTCTCCCTGCTTCTTCATTATGCCGCCTCCCATGCGCCCTTTTTAATTGTTACCTCTGTCCCGTCCCGGAAAGTAAATACCATGCGCTTATCCTCATATACCGCCACATGATCCACCGTGGCATACCAGAGCTCCTCGTCAAATTCCGCCACCAGCCCCTCCCGGCTGGCCAGCTCCTTCAGGAACATGGATATCTTCGTCCTCTTGGCAATGCGCTCCAGCCGCAGCTCCCCGATCTCCGCCAGCCGCACCCTGGCGGCCTCGTACCGCTCACAGTACCCATTATACTTCCGCTCGTATTCCGCCTGATCCATGGCCTTCTGGGCATTATCCGAAATGACCTTCCGTATCAGCCCCATGACCACCTCGCCCTCGTTTTGGAGCCTCTCCTGCTCGGCATCCAGATCCGCCGTATCCGTAAGCGCCTCCATGACCTCCCGGTATGCCTCCATAATCTCCGCCCGGTTCCCCAGCACCTCATTGAAAGCCGCAAGGAAAGCCCGCCGGATATCCCGTTCGGTAAGGTGCGGCGTCCGGCAGCCCTTCCCCCTGTGCTTCTCGTTGCACTGCCAGACCAGCACCCGGTTCGGCGTATTGGAATGCCAGACCTTGCTCCCATAGAAGCCGCCGCAATGCCCGCATATGATTTTCCCTGAAAACGGATGGGTGCTGCTGGTAAACCGCCCTTCCGCCTTGCGCTGCTTCATCTCATATTGAACCAGATCGAATATCTCCGGCTCAATGATCGCCGGATGGCTGTTTGCCACATAGTACTGCGTCACCTCCCCCTCATTCAGCTTGCTCTTTTTCGTAAGGAAATCCACCGTGAAACTTTTCTGCAGCAGCGCATCCCCTTTGTATTTTTCATTGGTAAGGATACTTTCCACCGTATTAGGCCGACAGTTCCTTTTCCCCGCCGGGGTAGGAATCCCCTCCCCCGTCAGGTAGCTGGCTATGGCAGAGGGCGACTTTCCATAAAGGAAAAGCCGGTAGATAAGCCGCACTGTCACCGCTTCCTCCTCCACGATCTCCGGCAGCTCATCCCTGCCCTTCTTATACCCAAGGAACCGCCCATAGGGCAGGCTCACCTTCCCGTCCGCAAACCGCTTCCGCTGCCCCCAGGTCACATTCTCGGAAATGGAGCGGCTCTCCTCCTGCGCCAGCGAGGACATGATGGTGATCAGCAGCTCCCCCTTCCCGTCAAGCGTCCGGATATTCTCCTTTTCAAAATATACCTCGATGCCCTTCTCTTTCAGCTTCCGTACCGTGGTCAGCGTATCTACCGTATTCCGGGCAAATCGGGAAATGGACTTCGTAATGATAAGGTCAATATTCCCAGCCATGGCCTCCGCCACCATCTGGTTAAAGCCCTCGCGCTTTTTCGTATTCGTTGCGGAAATGCCTTCGTCCGTAAATACCTTTACAAACTCCCATTCCTCTTTTGACTGGATATATCTGGTATAATAGTCCACCTGCGCCTCATAGCTGGTAAGCTGTTCCTCATTGTTGGTCGATACACGGGCATAGGCCGCCACCCGCAGCCGCTTCCTTTCCTCGCCGGAAAGCACATTCACCGGGATATCCTTCTTCGCCGGTATGACCGTGACCCTTGCATTCGCTACTGCTGGCATATATGGCACCTCCTCCCGTCCGGCCATTCAAAACCATGCTGCTTTTCCACCGTATGGCCGTCTTTGAATACAAAGATAAGCCTTCCATTTTCCGGCACTTGGATTTCCGTAACCTTCTCCCGAAATTCCTTTGGATCATATTTCCGCCGCCCCATGGCCTCCGCCGCCAGCTTTTCCAGCAGCGGCTCCGGGATCTGCCCGATACTGCAGCTGGCCGCGCTCCTGATATGCGTCTTGCATACCCATACCACCCGCCTGCCCCGCTTTTTCGTATCCCATACCCGCTGCATGAAATGCTTCCCGCATTCCCCGCAGGTGATCCGGCTGGAAAACGGGCGGTGCTTCCTCGTACAGTCCCGGCCATCCATGCCAAGCACCTCTACCCGCCGCGCCCGCTCCGCCAGAACCTTTTTATAGGTTTCCCGGTCAAGAATCCCTTCATGGCTCCCTTCCACAAAATACTGCGTCCATTCCCCATGATTCACCTTATGGATCTTGCTGATTGGGTCTATGCAATGGGTCTTCTGCAGCAGCATATCCCCGACAATCTTTTCATTGCAGAGAAGCTGTATGATACCTGTGCCGGAAATCTTCGCCCCATGCCTGCCGACCGCCCCCGCCTTATCAAAATAGTCCGCCAGCATTTCCTGCGTATGCCCTTCCAGATAAAGCTCCGCCGCCCTCCGCAAAAGAGCCGCTTCCTCCGGCACGATTTCCAGCCGGTTATCCACAAGCCGGTATCCGAACATATCCACCCGCCATGGAAGCCCCTGCTCGAAATTACGGCGAACCCGCCACCGCTGGTTTTCCGAAGCCGACCGGGCTTCCTCCTCCGCATACGCCGCCAACAGGGTAAGCACAAATTCCCCATCCTCCCCCAGCGTATGGATATTCTGCTCCTCGAAATACACGTCCACCCCGATCAGCCGGAGCTCCCGGATTGTCTTCAATGTTGTGACCGTATTCCGGGCAAACCTTGAGATAGACTTCGTAATGATAAGGTCGATATTCCCCGCCCGGCATTCCGCCAGCATCTTCTGGAACTCGCCCCGGCTGTTCTTCGTCCCGGACACCGCCTCGTCCGCATATACCCCGGCATATTCCCAGCCCGGCGTCTTCTGGATCAGCCCGCTATAATAGCTCACCTGCGCCGAAAGGGAGTGGAGCATGGCATCCTTCCCGCAGGAAACCCGCGCATAAGCCGCCACGCGCTTCAATTTTTCCGCTGGCCGGATAGCCGCCATATTTACCCGTTTTATTGTGCGTCCCATAAATACGCCCTCCTTTCCTGGACACTGATGTTATAGGAAGCGACCCCAAAAAGGAAGCCTTTTCACCCATTTTCACAATAAAAATCCACCCAAAACCGGACGGAATTTTTCCCGCATCTTTTCCTCTATCCGTAAAAAATCCTGCTCATCGATCACGCCCCTTTTCAGCATGGAGCGGGCGACCGCCACCGCCGCCTGGTATTTCTTCTCCCTTTCAAACTGCTCCGCCGTCATCCAAACCGCCCCCTTTCCCGAACCGCGCCCTGATATAGCATTCATGGGAACAATATTTCCGCCCCCTATTTCCATAGCTCCGAAACTCCCGTCCGCAATGCCCGCAGACCAGCACATAATACGCCTCCCGGTGTACCAGCTCCGGATGCGACCGCCACCATGCCCTCCGGCAGCTCTCGCAGCAGAATTTCCGCCCCTTCCGCCCCGGAACCGAAGCCAGCGGCACCCCGCATTCCCGGCAGACTTTTGCCCGCTCCTTTGCCGCCACCCCCGTCAGATGGTTCCGCCTGCAGTAGCTCTTCACCGTATTCTCCGAAAGCCCCAGCCGCTCCGCCACCGCGCCATAGCCAAGCCCCTCCATGCGCAGGAACCGTATCTTTTCCTTCTCCGCATCCGTCACCTGATACCACCCCATTTCCATCAAAATCCCACTCAATAGATTTCTTCTGCCGCAATACAGCAAAAGCGGCCCCCGAAGGAGCCGCCCGCCGTCAATCCGGTATCCTGAGAACCATGCCCGCCCGGATCACGTCCGAACGCAGCCCGTTTGCCTCCATAATCTCCGGATACCGCTTCCCGCTGCCAAGGAGCCTCGCGGCAATCCCCCACAGCGTATCATGCTCCTGCACCGTATACATCACCGGAGACTTCCTGATATAGACCGCCTTTCCAGACTCATCAAAGACCGAATACCCCGCATTTTCATCTGCGCACAGCTTCGCGTAATCCAGCACCCGGAACGCCCCCTTCTGGGAGGCCGCATCCGCCCAGCTTCTCCGCACCCGGTACATCATGCCGGAACCGGAAGCCCCAGCAGAGCCGGAACCATTCCCGGAACCGCTAGCCAGCCTCTCCCTAACCGCCGCCCGGAAGCTGTCCATGCTTTTCCCATGCCTGGGGAACCAATGCATCACGTCCCCATGATTGGAGGCGATCCCCCGTTCATGCCCCTCGCTATGGCAGATGATATTTCCCTCCATAAGCCCATACAGCCCGCAGAGATAAACGCACAATTCCACCGCCTCCCGGTACACCTCATGAAAATAGGCAGCATCCGCCAGGCCGTCCTCGCAGATCTCAAAAGAGATATAAGAATCATTGCCGCTCCCCTTCGGCCCGGAGCCGCAATGCCATCCCCGCCAGTCCCAGGGCAGCGTCTGGTAAGTGGCAACCGTCCCGTCCGCCAGCTTTCCGATAAACCCATGGACGCAGACCTGTCGCCCGGAGGGCATTGCCTGATTCCAATGGTTATTGTATGGATTCAGCCCCAGAAGCCCGTCATCCGGGCCGACATACCGCCGAAGCCACGGGTTATCCGCCCCGGTGGAATGCACCATGATCCCCTTCGGGACAATCCGCCGCCCGGTCTTATAGCAGGCATTTTCCGTAAAAATCAGTTTATGCAAATGCAAACCTTCCACTCCTTCCGTATCATCCCCAAAAGAAACAAAGCCGCCCCTGCCGTATTCCCGCACAAGGGCTGCGCCGCCATAATAGAACGCCAGTATCTCATGCCAGGGAACCCCATGCCCCGCCGCCCATATGCAGCCCACCTGGGACATCCCCACACCGTGGCTGGCCGCCTTCGGCCTTTCCAGCCGGGCGGCGATATCCCACGGGTCAGCCTTATTCATATAGTAGGGATAATCCCGGCTCCAAACCTCCCCGCTCCTTTTCGTAACGCCCCCATTAGAGGCAGAATAATAGCAGTCAATGACCTCCCCGCCATACACAAGCACCACCCCGGCGGTATCCGCCACCGCCTCCCGGCTCCTCGGGCTGCAGTCAAGCAGTTCCGCCCGATATGCCTGGAAGCGGGCCGTATCATCCACCACAACGCCAGACAGCACCCGCCGCACCGCAAAGGTACGGGCGGCCACCGCCTGGGCACGGAGCGCGTCCCCATGGGAGCCCTCCCCGATCTCCGCAGGCACCACGCCGTAAAGGTATTCCTCCAAATCCAGTTCCGCAATCCCTTCCCCGTGCCGGGCGATATTCCTGGCACGGGTCATTTTTACCCTAATCTTCATTCACTGTCCCCCTTTTCCCGGTCATGGAGCTGCGCCAGCACGTCTTTCAGCTTCTCCGGAACCGGAAGGCCGATATGGGCGGCATTTTCCAGGAGGCTCACGCCCTCATTGGAAATATAGAAGAAGATCACCGCCGTCCGCAGCGCGTCCCCCGAACCGACCACCTGCGCGTCCAGGATATGCCCCGCGCCCACCATGACGAAAATCAGCACCTTGCGGAAGATCCCCCTGAACCCCACCTCGCTGGATAAGTTCCGATCCGCAATGGCGCACATCACCCCGGTCAGGTAATCGATCACCACGAAAGCCAGCAGGGCATAGAAAAAGCCATCCAGCTCCCCGAAGAACCAACCGATCCCGCCGCCCACAGCCGCAAACACCACCTGCGCCACATTCCAAACATCCTTCATACCTAAGTACCTCTCTTTCTGCATTTTTTGTATGAAAAAAGCGGCTCCCATTTATGGAAGACCGCCAATTCCCGCACCAATATTTTGTTGCTTTTGCCAGCAAAACGCCTCTTTCTTTATATACTTTTCCAGACCCAAAAGGCTTGATGGAACGCCCCGTCTCCGCTAAGCTGTCACCACTAAAAAAGAAGGAGGCCAACGCCATATGAAATCAAAAATCATCAAAGTCTTATATTCCTCCCGTACCCGCCGGGACTTCCATTCCATCTATGCCGGGGCCATGCACTATATCTGGACGCCCAAGATATCCATTGAGGGCAAATGGTTAGAAGCCCTCGGATACCACATAGGCGACCATATCAAGCTCGAATATGACGAGCAGGGCATCCATATCCGCCCCCTGACCCCAGCGGAACAGAAATCCCTGGAACAGCAGCAGGCAACGAAGAACCTGGAAAACAAAATCGTAGAGCTGGAAAAAATCAAGACCATGATAGAAGCCGAAACCGCCGCCCTCTCCATGGTAGCGGAACGGAAGCTCGAATATCCCGCTCCCTCTGAAAACCAGCCGTCTGCATTCTAAGGAACCGCCACCGCCGGATATCCCGGTATGACCCAAACCAACCAATGATACCTCATTCTTCCGTCAGCGTATAGGTAATCTTCATGGTCTTATCCACGGTCTTTACCACCGCTGACGAAAGATTGTTGACCGAGGCCAGGTACGGCGTAAGCAGGTACATGCTCCGGTACTCGCTCCCATAGCTCCCGCCCCATCCCACAAGGAACTGCCCATACTGGAACAGCGGCGTGGCCGCGCTGGTAAGCCTCGCGCTCCCCTGGGTATGCACCACCCCGTCATTTACGGTAAGCTGGAAATCCCCGCCCACGATCAGATCGCCCACCAGCGTAAGGAACAGCTCGCAGGTTCCCGTCTCGCACAGGGGCTTCCATTTTGATGTGAACCCAAAAGGGATCAGCCTCACATCTGCCATGTTCCCCATATTGATCTTGTAAATGCCCTTCTTATCATAGGCGGGCACATACAGATACCCGCCCCGCATACAGCACCGGCATTTCCGTTCCGGGTAGCTCCCGGTCATATCCCGCTCGCCTACCGACATCAGCTTCGCGTTAACCAGCGTCCAGTCCCCCTCGGTTACGGAATAGTCCGCCTTGGATATCTTCACCCACAAGAGTCTGGCATTCCCGGAGGAATTTCCCTCATTGGAGAACCCGTACCAGTACCCGTCCCGCCCGTCCATGAACTCCCCGTACTTCGTATAGCTCCCAAGAAATTCAAATGTCTCCACCTGCACCGCCTGATCCTCTATCACCGTATAGGTAGTATCGTCCAGCCTCTCATTCAGCCCGATAGAAAAGACCGGTATCCGCACCTTCCGTATCCTGATGCTGGAATCCTCAAAAGTAATGGAATATAAAAGGTTCCCCTCAAAATCCATCTCCACCGCCTCAAACAGTACCGCCTGCTGCGCCGTAGACAGAGAACGGATATCCAGTTTCTTGATCTGCAGGAACGTGCTGGCATCCCCTACCAGGCTCCCGAAGCCGTTCAGCCCGCCCTGGGCGCTGGTGAGCGCCACCGCCGCAATCGTCCCGTTCCCCTGGCTCGGCGTAAATTCCCAGACAAATTTGTACCCATTCTCCAAAGCCTTGCTCTCCGTCTGATTAATGCTCCCCCGCGCCGTATTGGCCGAGGAATTGACATTGTTGGAGGCATAGGCCACCGGCAGGTTATCCGAACCAGCATACATGATATCCGCATCTTCTTCCAGCGTTTTGGAAAAGAGAAGAATGCCGCCCACCATGTTTGGGCAGATTGGGAGCAGGCTCTTATTCCACGCCAGCACGTCCGCCAGCTCCTCCTCCGAATAGAACACCCCCATGGGGTTGCTACCGAGGATATTGTTCACGGCATTGGTGACTATGTTTTCCTCTGTAACGGTCTCCATCGCCCCCGTTTCCGCATCCGTAAGCTCTATCACCATTGTCCCCTTCAACCTCATTCCTGATCTCCTCCTATCTCCACCGGGCGGCAGAACCCGCCGAGGGCTGTCCTGCCCGCCATATGGTCTGCATACTCCCGGTTCACAAGCTCCATGGTCTCCGTCTTTATGTTCTCGGTAAAGCCCCGCACCTGCAGGCCGCCAGCCATCGGGAACCTTGATACATATTCCCCTATCTCGATCTTCCCGTCCCATGCCGCCGCAGCCGCCATGGCCTGCCCGCTGATCGAGGCGATACAGCCGCCGATCTCCACCGTACCCTCCCCGCCCTCCATGCGCAGGTACACATTGAACGTATTCGTAATGTTCGGCACCAGCTTCTCAATGGGATAATACAGAGAAAGGATATGCTTCCCGCTATGCCATGTCTCCACCGGATGGTGCAGGAGGATTTCCGAATCATTCAGCTCATAGGTAACGAAGCCCACGGCCTTCCCGTCCTCCGTCCATGATACCGGCAGCTCCACGTCTACTGATACCTCCACCGTGCCGCCGGAACCGTCCCCAGAATCCGAACCACCCTCCGAAAGACCGTCTGCCCCGGCATCCGGTTCATTCCCCGCCCCGCCAGCATTTTCCCCGGCTCCGGCATTCCCGCCAGCCAACTCCACAGGTATCGGCACAATGATCGTCCCCGCCGCACTGGCCGACCGCCCCACCGGCTCCGCCGCCACGTCCACCACCACCTGCCCGAAAAACTGCACATGGTTCTCCTCTTTTGACGCAAACTCAATGCTGATAATCTTCACGTCCGTATCCGCAATGCTGTAGGTGGAAGCGTTGGTAAAGGTATGTATCCCCAGCTTCCCCGCCTCGATCTGGTTCAGCAGGCCGGAGATATTCTTATCATTCTTGGACTTCGCCTGCGCCAGCCTCGGGTTCTTCCCCACGCATTTCAGCTTCATCTTCCCGCCAATCTTACAATGGAAAGACGTAATG
>ERZ808049.787-NODE-787-length-11671-cov-3.094187_pt1 | contig 11671 bp, 11 predicted proteins | sample MGYA00380198_ERZ808049 | MGnify/ENA primary metagenome ERZ808049 (study PRJEB31490, sample SAMN06133414) | mouse gut metagenome | isolation source: Z2_2 | host: mice | place: China: Chengdu | collected 2015-05 ...
CTGAGTCAGAATCTGATTGGTCTGACCATTGTTGCTTTGGGGACATCCTTGCCGGAACTAGTGACTTCTGTAGTCGCTTCCCGGAAAGGCGAGAACGGTCTGGCAATTGGAAATGTGATTGGATCTAACTTGTTTAACATTATGATGGTGCTTTCACTCTCGGCAGTAATTTCCCCTATTTCAATTAATATGCTGTCAGTGCAGGATACGGCAATCTTGATTATTGCGACAATCATTACGTTGCTTCTGTGCCGGAGAAAGAATGAAATCAGCCGTCCGGACGGAGCAGTCATGGTGGGAATGTATGCAGCATATATGGTGTTCATTATCGTGAGATAGAGAGGGTGTAAAATAAAGTGTGTAAGTTGGGGCACCCTCCGTAAAGAAGGTGCCCCAAGGCTTTGTATCTCAAATTAAATATTGTTGTGTTGAAACGGTGTAGCAAGTTGCTATGCCGTTTTTGTTGCTCTTGCAGCTTTGTTCTGCATATACTCTTGGAAGTATTCTTCCATTTCTTCGGGAGAAGGCTCTCGGATAATACCGACTCCGTTATAGTAAATTTTTTACGCTTTGGTAACGCTTGCCGTCTTTGTATTCGGGTTTGCCGACCACAATCTTTTGGATAAATTCATGTACGATTTCGGGCGTTAATTCCGTAAGCTGCGTTACTTTCTTTGCCTTGTCGATAAAACGCTGTAAGCCTTCGGTTGCTATTTGAGCATTTTCAAGCTCGCTTTCCAATTTGGGAACACTTGTTTTTAAGTTTTCCTGCTCGTTTTCCAAAAACATTGACATTGTAGCAAAGCGGTCGTCATTTATCTTTCCCGTTGCATTATCCTCGTAAAGCTTTTGAATAATACTGTCAATCTCTCGGATACGCTGATTGGCTTTGTTAAGTTCTCTGCGTTTTTCGGCAAGTTCAGCTTTCTTCTGTTCTCCGAAATTTTCAAGCTGCTTTTGTGCAAACAGCTTTTCATAAGACTGCACATACCACAACACCCGTTGCATACTTTCAAGCACAAGGCTTTTGATTACTCTTTCTCGGATATATCAATTCTTATAGCAGGGAAAGCCTCGGGAATAAATGTCCTTACGAAATGTTCGAGTTCCTTTATGGGGAAAAGATCCTTCATTCCCTTGGCTGCCACCGGATTGCACCGAATGACGTAAATCTTACGCCGTCACTTCTGAAGAAGTAAATATAGAAGAAAGTGACCATTTTGCATTATAAGTGGGTACACCCCAAAAGTATTTGTGGGTGTGGCAGACCTAAACTCAGGTCTGCTTGATTGTCATTGATTTTAAAGGGATTTTGGAGTCAATGGGATGCGCCAGCATCGGCAGCGCCTTTACCATTGACGCCGAAATTTCTTTGAAATACTGGCGGCTTTAAAACGCATCAGCTGCTGCTGCGCTCCACAGAATGCACTTAAACATATATCCCCAGACATGACCTTTTACAGTGATATTTAGGGATGGCATTTACTCTGGCAAAAAAAACAGGTAAATCTCACTTCCGGTAAAACACACCCTTTTTTAGGCTCTTTTGGCAGGATTGCTTTCAGCTTACTATTATTTTTTATAAAAATACAACCCCTTTCTATTATTTTTTCAGAATGAGACCGTATCAATTGCATTTACTTCGCAAAAGTTGCATTCACTTTAAAATTCAACCCACGCTGCAAAATCTGTTACTGTTCACTCGCAAGCTTGACACTAGCTGTTGTCAAGCTATACGCCAATACTGATAACATGATAGATTTCAGTCCTATGTTAAAAGTGCCTCTACATATGCACCTTCAACTGCTGATACGGAATCTCAATTCCCTCTGCATCAAACATCAGTTTTATCTCTTCCAGCACCCGCCATCTGGTTGGCCAGTATTCCTCGGTCTTAACCCATGCACGGACGCCAATGATTACTGCACTGTCGCCAAGTGAATCCACAAACACTCTGCACTCCTCTTCTTTGATGACATTCGTGTTCTGCTCCAGCATTGTTTCCAGCAATTGTTTTGCCTTTTTCAGATCGGATTCATAAGAAATCCCGATTTTCAGATCCAGCTGCCGCTCGTCCTTCGCCGTCACATTCGTCAGACTGTTTCCTGTCAGAATCCCGTTTGGAATGACGATTGTACGGTTATCCAGCGTGGACAGCTTTGTATAAAATACCTTGATTTCTTTTACCGTACCTTCGTTTTTATTTGTATCTTCAATGATATAATCACCGACCGTAAATGGCTTCAAAAGCAGAATCTGCACACCGCCCGCAAGATTGGACAGAGTCCCCTGCAATGCAAGAGAGATTCCCACTCCTGCTGCCGCAAACAGGGCAGTAATTGATGTCATTTCGATTCCGAGATTACCCGCCACAATAATAATCAAGAACACATACAATCCAAATTTCAATAAAGAATCCGTAAACTGCTCCACCCCTGCATCTGCACTGGTCCTCTCAATAGAAAGCCGCACGCTCTTCCGGATAATCTGAATCATAATCCGCCCAACTATAAAAATAAGCAGTGCAATCACAAGGCGGATTCCAAAAGAAACCATATCCGGGATATGCTCCTGTAAATATTGAATCAAACTGTTCATTTCCGACTGCACCTCATTTACAGAGGCTTCTGCAGAATCCTGAATAATATCTGCCGCATCCATCTGCAATCTCCTTTCTGATTTTTCCATCACGTCTTCTTGCGTAACCGTTCAACTTTCAGCCGGACTGTTACATGATGTTACTCTTCTCTTAATGCCAGAAATGCTGCCAGATTCCCTCTTTTATCCCCTGTTGCCCGGTGAGAATATAATATATCACTGTTGCAGTGTGTACATATATTTGCCACTGCAATGTGTTCTTTCGTAATTCCCGCTTCTTTGAAAATGAGTTCATTGGCTTTCCACAGATTCATCTGATATCTGCCGTTTTCTTTCTTATAAAATAGACTGTCCCAGTCCTCTTTTTTAAAATTTGACCGAAACTGTTCAATCACTTCCTCACTCACCTCATAACATTCCTGACAGACAGATGGTCCCACTGCTGCCAGAATATCTTTTGGATCGCATCCATACTCTTTTCGCATCAGCTCTATGGTTACCTTCCCAATCTTGCCCACCGTTCCTCTCCAGCCTGAATGGCTCAGGCCAATAACGCATTTCACCGGATCCACAAAAAACAGGGGTACACAATCTGCATAGAACGTCACAAGGCAGATTCCGGGCACATTCGTGACCAATCCATCTACATCCGTATATTCCAGCGGCCGCATCACCCCCATTCCCCGGTCTGCTTCCGTTACCACACGTACATGAGTCGTATGGGTCTGCTGAGAAAATACCATATCCTCACAGCGAACCCCGATTGCCTTACCTATCCTGCGGAAATTTTCCCGCACATCCTCTTCTTTATCACCACGTGTAAAGCTCAGATTCATGGATGCATAACATCCTTTACTGACACCTCCCAGACGGGTAGAAAATCCATGCCGGACAATACCGCTTTCCACAAACATCGGATATTCCAGATAGGGAACGTTGCCTTCTACAAGCCGCATGCTATTCGATTGATTCTTCCACTTCAATTGTACTGTCATATTTTCCCCTTTACCGATATTTTCCACAATCTATGTAGATTTTTTCTATTACTATTCACAGCCGCTTTACTCACATGCGTAAATAATAACCTAAAACAAACAACTTCCTTCAAATGCGTTTTGAATCAGAGTGATTCTGTTATCCTCAATTCCAATTACATCAAACCGGCACGGCACATCATACAGCCTGTGTCTTAACAGATAATATTCTGCGGTCTTCCACAGCTTCCTTTGTTTGTACACATCAACAGCTTCCACCGGACTGCCTGCCACGCAGCCCTTCCGATACTTAACCTCGCAGAATACGAGATATTCCCCATCCCGTGCAATTAAATCAATTTCTCCCAGACGGCAGTGATAATTGTACTCCAGAATTTTATAGCCCTTCTCTTCCAGATAAGCGCCTGCAATATGCTCATATCTACTTCCGATTTCTCTGTGATTTACATATGTCTGATTCATATATTTTATTTTTTACTGTAATGACACTCAAAAATTCCCTCTCCAGCACTCTTTCTCACGGTCTGTGCAGTAAATACGCAGACCTGTCCGAACTGTTACGATTATACAAAGTTTTTGATAAAGCTTTCTCTGTGGATAGGAGTCGGTCCTAATTCTTTCAATGCCTGAATATGCTCTGCCGATCCATATCCCTTATTCTGTGCAAATCCGTAACCCGGCAGAATCTCATCATACTGAATCATCAACCGGTCCCTCGTTACCTTCGCCAGAATACTTGCTGCCGCAATGGATGCACTCTTGGCATCTCCTTTGATAATCGGTATCTGAGGAACTGCCACACCGGGAATCGTCACCGCATCATTCAACAACACATCCGGCACCAATTTAAGCTGTTGTATAGCCGAACGCATTGCCTCATAAGTTGCCCGCAGTATATTGACCTCGTCAATCCTCGCCGGGGATGCCATTCCGATTCCCGCAGCAACTGCCTTTTCCATAATCTCATCATAAAGCTCTTCCCGCCTCTTTGCAGAAAGCTTCTTGGAGTCATTGAGGTACAGAATCTCACAGCCCTTCGGGAGGATTACCGCACCTGCCACTACAGGTCCCGCCAACGGTCCCCTTCCAGCCTCATCAATACCACATATATACGTACAATCTGCATACTGACGCTCATAAGCCCACATCTTATCCAGCCTTACCCGCTCTGCCTGAAGCCGCTCTTCCTGTTTCTGATATTTTATTATCAGGCTTTTAACCCCTGCTCTTTCGTCTTCTGCATACTTTGTATACAATATTGCATGGTTTTCTGCTTGTTCAAATTCTTTCCTAATTTCAGAAATACTCTTACTCATGTCTGATTATCCCGAACTTATTCAGCGGCCATATGCGAATCCATGCCCTGCCAAGCAGATCTTCACGATGTAAGACTCCCACACTCGGATCCCGGCTGTCAGAACTATGATTCCGATTGTCCCCCAGCACGAAATATTCATCCTCGCCAAGCGTAACCGGTTCCTCTGCAAGTCCCGCATGTCCCATCAGCTCATTACCGTAATGCTCATCCAGCAGCTCTCCGTCAATATATACACAGCCTTCTTTTACCTGAACAGTTTCTCCCGGTAAGCCGATAATGCGCTTAATATAATACGTATTTTCTTTATGCTGGTATGGAAATACAATAATCTCAAAACGCTCCGGCTCACGGAAACAATAAGAAATCTTATCTACAATCAAATTGTCCCCGTCATGCAGCGTTGTCTCCATAGACTGTCCGCTAACCTTAGTGCGCTGTCCAACGTAGGTAATAATCAGATAGGTTGCCCCGATAATAATCAGTAAAAAGACAATCCATTCCAACAATTCCCTCAGAATCCCTTTTTCTTTTTCTTTTTCCTTTTCCATGTCTATATTCCTTCTTTCTGTCTCCCTTTCTCTATTCCCCACATTCCATCGGGGTTTCCAGTGTGATTCTTCCCAGACGCCCATTGCGGAAATCGTCCAGCAGAAGCTTCGCGGCCTTCTCTGTATCCAGTTCATTTCCTTTGACAAGACAATGTCTGCTCTCGGCGATGCTGCGCAGATTCTCAAATCCATCCTCTGATTCGGTCATCCCGTATTTTTCTGTAAGGATTCCGCTGTATTGCTTCACAAGGAACTGTGTCAGCTCTGCCGCCAGTTCCTCCGTCTGAAGGATTTCATCCTTGATGGAACCAATATAGGCAAGCCGCAGCCCAACCGTCTGATTCTCAAATTTCGGCCAGAGAATTCCCGGCGTATCCAGCAATTCCACATTCTTATTCAGACGAATCCATTGTTTTCCTTTGGTAACCCCCGGCTTGTTGCCTGTTTTTGTACAGGCCTTTCCCGCCAGTGCATTGATAAATGTTGATTTCCCCACATTCGGGATTCCCACAACGATTGCACGTACCGGGCGGTTCAATATCCCCCGTTTCCGGTCCCGTTCGATTTTCTCTTTACATGCTCCCTGAATCACACCGCTGATTGACTTAATCCCGCTGCCTTTCTTTGCATTCACTTTAACAACAGAATATCCCAATCCTTTGAAATATTCCATCCATGCGTCATTCCACTTTTCTTCTGCCAGATCTGATTTGTTTAACAGAATCAGCCTTGCCTTATTCTTCCCCAGTTCATCAATATCAGGATTGCGGCTGCTCACCGGTACACGCGCGTCCACCAGCTCAATCACCAGATCGATCAGCTTCATGTTCTCCTGCATCATCCGTTTTGCCTTTGTCATATGACCGGGATACCATTGAAAATGCATTCCTTTCACCCTCCTGTCTTACTTTGCCAGAAACAGTCCACCCGACTATTTTTTCGCATCCCCGGATACAAATCCAAAGTCCGGTCCAAAATTAGCGACAAACCAAACTTTACCGTAAATGTCTTCCCTCTGGACATTTCCCACATCTGCCATACGGCTGTCATCACTGCTTTCATGATTGTCTCCGAGTACAAAATACTCGTTTTCTCCCAATTCAATCGGCTTTTCTGCAACTCCCGGTGTAGTAATTTCATAGCAATATATATTTTTCACCAGAACTTCTCCATCAATATACACCTGTCCGTCCTTAATCTGTACCGTCTCTTTGGGCAGTCCCACCACACGCTTGATCGTATAGTGCGCATTCTCATTCCCACCCGGTTTAAAAGCTATGATTTCTCCCCGTTCAGGCTTTCTCGAATTATATACCAATCGATTGATTAGCAGCACGTCACCATTTTTCAACGCGGGACTCATAGCATCCCCCGCAATGCTCACTCTCTGTCCAAACGACAGCACCAAAAGCACCGCAAGCAGGCAGACCACTACAATTTCCACTGTCCAACGTGTAATCTCCTTTGGATTCTGAGCAGCCGATTTCAGCCTCTCTTTCGGAAAATGCAGCTGTAATCCCTTCTTCTTATTCTTCTTCCGACGCAGATGTTTCTTTTTTTGTGCGTTTGCACGTTTCACATTCTGTGCTTTTTTTTGGTTTTGTCCTCTTTTCTTTACCGGTCTTCTCTTTTTACGAAGTTCCTTATCTGCCATCTATATGCCTCGCTATGTTACTATTCACAGCCACATAAAAACCATCAGACAGTTTTTCTGGCTGCTTTTGCGCATGTAAGTTGCCATGCATGCGATAAAACAGTCCAGTGGACTGTTTTGAGTAAAGCGGCCGTGAATAGCAACCCCTTTATAGAAAAAAGGACAATTTACAAATCTGTAATTGTCCCTCTCGTTGTTGTTACTATTTTACTAATTCTTTTACTTTCGCTCTCTTGCCAACGCGTCCTCTTAAGTAGTTCAGTTTTGCTCTTCTTACTTTACCCATACGGACAACTTCAACTTTCTCTACGTGTGGAGAGTGAAGCGGCCATGTCTTTTCAACACCGACACCATTAGATGTCTTTCTGACTGTGAAAGTCTCTCTGATTCCGCCGCCCTGTCTCTTCAAGACAGTTCCTTCAAAAATCTGGATTCTTTCACGGTTACCCTCTTTGATCTTAGCGTGTACTCTAACAGTATCGCCAACTCTGAATTCCGGAGCATTTTCTTTAATCTGCTCTGCTTCAATATTCTTAATAATAGCGTTCATTGTGTGACCTCCTTAATCTTTGACGTTCTTAACACCCGCCTCTCCGGTGCCAGAGGACCATCGCTCTTCTTTACACAAACAACTGTTGTATTCTATCACATTTCATTTAAAGATTCAAGAGGCTTTGACACTTTTGTCTAATATTTTTTTGCTCAGATTTTTTGCTAATCAATCGCAATTACAACATTCATAATGATAATCTCCCTGTCTTCTCAAAGTTAATATTGAGATTTTGATCTTACATACACCGCTCTATATATTCCTTCGGACATACCCCGGTAACCGAACGAAAAATTCTGCTAAAATAAAACTGATCGCTATACCCACACCTCTCTGCAATGTCTTTGATATAACTATCCGGGTCATTTTGCATAATTTCTTTTGCCTTTTCCATGCGGATTCCAGTCAGATAATTGCTGAATGATGTTTTTTGATAAGCCCTGAACATCCTGCTCAACGAAGTCTGGGAAACCCCAAACTCTCTGCATATATCACCTAGAGTAAGGGGAGCACTGATATGCTCATTTAGATAAGAGAGTATAGAAGAAAATAGCTGTTCCTTATTATCTATAACCTCTGCCTTTGTATCCGGAATGCACTGACGTATTAATTCTATCATATTTTCTTCCAATTCTTCCATATCTGAAGCACAATAGAAGATATCATCCGCCCAAAACTCTATTTCAGCAAAGTCTGAATTCAACTGATACACATTTTGAATGATACGAAACAAATATTTCACGTTAGACTCTACATGAAACTGACTGCATTTTTCTTCTTTCCAAATAGAAAATAAATTTCTGACTTCTTTTAATAATTTAGAACTTTCCTTATACCGGATCAGATACTCTATATATTCTAATTTCTTTGTTTCTTTCTCTGCCTTTTTGCACACCGCCTTTTTCTCAGCTTCCAAAATCAGACGATTCTCACCAATCACAATGGCTTCGTCCAACTTCCTATAAAGCTTCCCTGCCACATCCGCTAAACTTTCCAAAGTAAATTGCCTTTCATATACCACGCCTGTGACATACGCTCCTTTTCTCTGACTCTTTTCTTTTTCAAAAATCCTCTTCGCCGTCTCTGAAAATGACTCCTGTATCAGCAGCTTATCCGGAATGAGGTATAGCGCCTCCATTTCATCACGTCCATACAAAAAAATCTTTTCTTCCTCCATAGAAAAAATCTCTACCCCCTTCTTTTTGGAAAATCTCCTGGGAAGACCGTTCTGACGGAAAACAGCGGCGTAATAGCAGCCATGAGGAAAATATCTGCCAATCTCTTTTCTGTTCTGTAGTTCACGGCCATTACACAATTCTCTGAGTATTTTGTTTCGTTTTTCGTAATATAAGTTTTTCAGCGTTACTTCAAGCTGTTCCATCAGTCTCTGCATATCGGATGGAACAAGAGGTTTTAGAAGATAATCACACACTCCCGATTTGATGGCTTTCTTCGCATACTCAAACTCTGAATAGCCGCTGACAATCACAGACAATATTTCTGGAAATTCTTTCTTTACAGCAGATACCAGTTCGATTCCATCCATCACCGGCATCCTGATATCTGTAATCAACACGTCTGGCTGCACCTCTCTTATCTGTTCTAAAGCCTGCTTTCCATTCTCTGCCATTGCAGCAATTTCGTACTGTGGGCACTTTTTCTTCAAAATCATACATACATGATTCAATCCTGTCGGCTCATCATCTACTACCAGTATTCTATACATTTTATTTTCCCTTTCTCACGCCGATTGTCACTACTGTTCCCCGATTCTGTGAAAAAATATCAAATACTAATTCCTCACTGTATAACAAATATAGTCTGGCAAAAGTATTGGCAAGCCCCATTCCTCCAATTTCCAGTTCCACGTTACTTCTGTCTTTTGTCAGCTTCTTTCTAACCGCAATGATAGTCTCCTCCAGTTCATGCAGTTTTTCCTCTGTAATTCCACATCCGTTGTCCGATATCTGTAGATACCAGCCAGCTTCATTTTCAAATCCGGTCACTGAAACTTCTATCTTTTCTGCCAATTCTCCATATCCATGCACAATAGAATTTTCGACGATCTGTTGCAAAATGATTTTCGGCAGAATTTCATCATATACTTCCTGCTCAACCCGGATGGAATAGAACATTTTATAATCATAACGGCATTTTAATAGCTGAAGATATTGTTCCATATACGCAATCTCATCCCGGACTTTTGCATATTTTTCCTTTGTATTTGTAGCATACCGAAGCATTCCCGCCAATTCCCCGCAAATATCACAAATCACCTCGTCATCCGATAACATTCCGCGGTTAGAAATCACATTTAACACATTATAGATAAAATGCGGATTCACCTGCGCCTGAAGAAGATCGAACTGTGCCTGGAGCTGCAGCAGAGACATTCTCTTCTCGTTAAGCATAGACTGTTCCAGCCGTTTCAGCACCTCCCTGTAAGAAACATACAAGGACTCTATCTCATCATTGGATATCTTCTCTGGTATCTCCGTCTGTATATTATCCAAACGAGTAGTTTCCATAAACTGCTGCAATTTTTTTATCGGACGGGTAAGCTGCCGAGAGGTTAGATAAACATAGCCGATGGAAATTGTAAAAGCCCCTATTAAAATCACAAGACTCACAGGAAGCGCCTCTTTCATAGCCCGGACATTTATATCAGTATCTGTAATTGTCAAAAGAATCATGTCTTGTACCTCAGACTCTTTTTTCAAACACAGCATATTAGCTCCCTGCTCATTTCGGATTTCTCCAATATCTGAGTCAAGCTTCTTCATCTGTTTATAATAATAATCTGCATCCAGTGACTTATCATTTGTATAAATAAGATTTCCCTCTCGGGTCATAAAAATATATTTGATGCCTTCTGCCTCATTTTCAATCATTTTATCGAGCGCTTCCTGATTTTGCTGTACCTCAACGTATCCCATATCCATTCCCTGAATTTCCTTGACTATGGAAAGAACCTGTACTTCTTTCTTCCTCCCCCAGTCATCCTTGTGAAGTCCCAAGATCACATTGTTTCCGCCTCTTCCGTTCACCTGCGTTTTCCACGGAAAACTGTTATAATCCGCATTCTCATCCAGGGTAGTTCCTGCATAATTTGTATTAGACACGACATTTCCTTTTTTGTTAAAAACAATAACCCTATAATATTCATCAATCAGATAATATGTAGATAATTTAATCCGGATTACACTTGCAGCTTTGTCATAATAAAGTTCTTCGTAACTTTTCGCCTCCATCTGAGCAAGCTCCTGAAGCGCATCCAATATATCTACATCCGAAAGGAAATATGTAATAACAGAGGACATGCCCTCAAGCGTGTCCTCCATCTTCTCCATTTTGACATCAGATATCGCACGAATGCTGTTATATTCTCTTGCTCTTGACTGACGCACACTCATAACATAGTAGACAGCTCCGAAAATACCCGTCACGATAATAGAAAATATCATGTAAACCAGAATAATTTTCTTTTGAAATTTCATATCCACCTGCACCTCGCCACATTCACTATAGCCTACTATATCATATATTTTTCAGAGAATATACAAAATGGATGCTCCAAATTTTCCCAAATCAAAAATATTTGGAGCATCCTGATTTCACCCTTTCACCGCTCCCGCAACCATACCTTCTACAATTCGTTTATTAAAGAAGATAAACAAAATCAACATTGGTATTGTAATCAGGATTACATCTGCAAACAATAAATTATAAGAACTTTCAAACTGTCCCATGAAATTATACAGCGTAAGCTGCACTGTAGCATTTTCTGCCCCCGGAAGGAAATACAACGGATTAGTAAAATCATTAAAAACAGTCACTGCTTTTATGACTATAACAGTAGATGTCACTGGTTTCAAAAGCGGAAATATTATCTTTGAATATAGTTTCCATCTGGAACACCCATCTATGTACCCCGCCTCCTCCAATTCCAATGGAATTGAACTCATAAATCCTCTATACAGCATAATCGTAAATGGCAGGTTAAGAGCC
>ERZ808049.792-NODE-792-length-11490-cov-3.194866_pt1 | contig 11490 bp, 9 predicted proteins | sample MGYA00380198_ERZ808049 | MGnify/ENA primary metagenome ERZ808049 (study PRJEB31490, sample SAMN06133414) | mouse gut metagenome | isolation source: Z2_2 | host: mice | place: China: Chengdu | collected 2015-05 ...
AGAACATTGATAATTGAATTACTGCCAGGTATTGAATTTTCAAGGTGCATAAGTGTTATCTATGTGCGAAGTTTGAGTTATTTATATATTTTTCACACGCATTTTTTATACCGTCAAAATAATTGAATTTCATAGAATAATCTATTTCTCCATACCAAGAAATATCCGCCACAGTATCCGGTTCATCTTGACGACTTGCTACTGCTCCAAATTTTAATTCAGAGGTTGACTTCATAGTTGCTTTCATAAACTCCACCACTTCCTTAATAGAATGCTGTTCTCCACTTCCTACAGGAAGTACCCTATATCCTGAAATATTCTTTTTAGCTATCAAAGTTGAAATAATATTTAATATATCTTCCATGCAAATAAGATCTCTTTTCTGACTTCCAGTTGTAAGTAGTAAAGGCTCACCAGACAAAAGCTTCTGACTGCATGACTTTAAAAATCTTGAATCCGGCTCATTTTCCCCACCATAAAACATTTCCAAAGCCAAATCCACAAAATTAATTCCATCTTTTTCACTAAAATATTTCCCAAAATCAGAAAATTTTGATTTTGTAAAACTATATACATTAAAATTTGGTGGTAATCCAGTTCCCATAGTAAGAAAATTCTTCACATGATATTTAATTGCCAAATTAAGCACATTTAGTGGAAATATCACATTAGAATCAAGCATATCCCCATATAGTGAATTATTAGGTTTATATGTACATACACTATTGATAACCCATTCAATCTTCTCCTTCTGAAATGTTAATTCGAGCTTCGGTATATCATTTGTTATTAGTCTAATCCGATCATTCCCCGTAGTCTGCAACCTATTAATATCTGATGTGCGTCTGACACTACATATTACAATATTTCCTTCTTGAGACAAACGTTTTGCAATATTGCTGCCAAGATAGCCTGTGCCCCCTAATAATAATATAGTCATTAATAATCTCCCTCTTTTATCTAATCATTCTTTTCAAAACTAACTGTTGCGAGCACAATTTAATCCACTCAGATAACTTTGATCGCTCCATAAATAGTCCCACTCACCAAAACGACCAATTAATTTTACGCCTTTTTCATTAAAATAGTTCTTTATCTTATCTCTTCGATTTTCCATGCCTAAATCAAAAATAACATTTCCATATTCGATTAATCTATAATCCATAAATATTATGTCTTCTTCTAAACATATTTTCATTTTTTTTAATGCCTCTTTAGTATTATTTAATATGCTTTCACGGTCTATTTTTTCTTTTGGATTATGGTATATTTCAAATTGTAGAGAGCTGCACTTCTCAGGTACATTAGTCCTTGATTTTAAGCTCGGCGAATTGACCCGTGCCGCCATAATATCCTCATCATAAATATAAAACCATAAATATCGAGGAATTGATTCTTTGTTAAACCCTATCGACACTAAACTAATTTTACTCGCTTTTAGTTCTGAGGCAGATGTAACTATTTTCGTTGGCACGTTTTTAGTTATTGATACAAGTTCTGGCAATGGAATAGAACTTATTAAAGTTTTATACTGGTATACGCTTCCATCCGAAAATTTTACATACTTCTCTTCCAGATTTAATTCTATTGCCCTTTTACAAAATTGAATAGTCACCCCTTTTAATAAGGGTTCCAAAAACCTTTTATACCCACCTTCTTTAGGATATCTCATTTCTTTTGCATAATAATCAATTCCTGTGTCTTGCGTCATTGCTCCTAATAGAATTTTTTCTAAATCTGGGCTGTTTAATCTCTTTCCCACCCAATTACAACTTAACTCTTTTGGAGAAAATGTCCAATATTTTTTGGTATATATGTCATGAAAGTCTTTTACAATTTCATTACCATATGATTTTCGTAACCATTGATTATAATTCTGACAGGCTCCTTGCTCATTTCTTTCAATAAAACTTCTAATGTAACGAATTTTATCATTAATTGGCAATGGATATAGATTATTAATAATAGGATGTTTAAGCCAATACGAGTGATAATAATTATAAGACAAAGGCATATGCCGTATATATTCTGTTTTATCAAAAAAAGTTCTTGCTTCTAAATCTGTTGTAAAAGATAAATGAACCGCTGAATCGAAACAAAATCCATCAATTTCAAAACTATGGCATAATCCTCCTGCATAATCCATAGCTTCACACACAATTACTTGTTGATTACACCTGACTTTTTCTTGTGCATACGCTAATCCTGATATTCCTGCTCCTAAAACTAGATAATCTACATACATTTTCGCACCCTCTTAATTAACAATAAACTTGTTGTTGGAATTTAAATTCATGCTCATAATAGATTTATAAACGAAATAAGATATAAAATTTCAGATAAATACTAACAATCATATATTGCAATTTGAAACTAAGTTTCTTATTGGAGTTTTCTTTCTGCCCTTTTCTCATCCATGATTTATTAAAGGTGTATACATCATATGCATATAAAACAGGAAGACACTTCCCCCATTTTCCAATTTCAACTGCACGTTTTTTTAAAATGAGTTTACGGCAAAGATGTATCTTTTCGGCAAACTGACCTGCTATATTAAAACTTTCATTTTTACTGATACGGTAGTTACATAACTTTTTTTTATAGAGTACTGCACCAAACTGATCGCAATATTGTGCATGCAGCCAATAATCCATGGCAGGATACATTTCCTCATCATATCCTCCGAGATTTAAAAGTTCTTTGCGTTTAAATATAAGTCCCAAAGTGCCAAACGACGGATTCCTCAAGTAGTAATCCTTAATAGTGAGACCGCTTTTAGGTATGAAGCAATCGACAACCCCGCGAATTGAGTATTTAAACTTCTTCCATATCTTTTGTATAAAAGAAAGATCTTTTCGGTAATCACGAATCATAGGCTTCATGAGAATGAGTTTATTACCGTCGATTTTCTCATTCGCATTTTTTAAAAACTCCGGTTCCAACCAATCATCATCATGCAAAATAGTAATATATTCACCCGATGCAAGTTCGATTCCCCGGTTCCAATTCCCCGTCATTCCTAGATTTTCAGCATTCTGATAATACAGAATCTTTTTATCATTATATTTTTGAATAAGCTTCTGCGTATCAGATATCTTTCCTTCATCTGTAAATTCATTATCCACAATTACGATTTCATAATCTGTAAATCCTTTCTGCCCAATAGCACTTTCTAATGTTGTTTTTAGAAGATCAGCTCTTTTATATGTTGGTATTACGATGGAAATCTTAGGAATATGCGTCCCTTTTTTCCCTTGCTTTAAAATAGAAGAAATATTTTCATTTGCTTCATAATGATTTTTATAATTTACCAATGCGGTTTTCATATTGTTTCCTTCCATTGGCAAAATGTAATAGCTTCTTTAATTACCTTTGCCATATAATCAATCATTTCATCTGTCATTCCTGGATATACTCCTACCCAAAAGGTGTCGTTCATAATGCGGTCTGTATTTTTTAGGTCACTGATAACACGATAGCCCTCACCTGCTGTTCGCATTTCATCAAAACAAGGATGTTTTGTCAGATTGCCTGCAAACAACATTCTTGTTTGGATACCATGTTCTTCTATGTATTGAACAATTTTATTTCTGTCCACACCTTCCTTACAAGTAATAAGGAAACCGAACCAGCTTGGATCCGAATGCTCACATGCTTCCGGAAGAATCAGTTTATTCTCTGTTCCTGAGAGAGCCGTTTTTAAACGTAAAAAATTATATTTTCTTCTTGCAACAAAACCTGGAAATTTCTCCAGTTGTGCACAGCCGATTGCAGCCTGCATATCGGTCGCTTTCAGGTTGTAGCCAAAGTGCGAGTATACATATTTGTGATCATATCCCGGTGGAAGTTCACCATACTGCCTGTCAAAGCGATGCCCGCACAAGTTGTCTTGCCCGGATCCGCAGACGCAGTCCCTTCCCCAGTCACGGAAAGAACGTATGCATTTATTTAACAACGCATTATTTGTATAAACAGCTCCTCCCTCACCCATTGTCATATGATGTGGCGGATAGAAACTGGACGTTCCAATATCACCGATAGTTCCGGTAAATTTTTCTTCTCCATCAATTGTATATTTTGAACCAAGAGCATCACAGTTATCTTCAATCAGCCAAAGATTATGCTCATCACAAAATTCTTTTACGCACTTCAGATCAAACGGATTTCCTAATGTATGAGCAATCATAACTGCTTTGGTCTTTTCGGAGTAAGCTGCTTCCAGCATAGTCACATCAATGTTGTACTGAGGAATTGTAACATCGACAAATACAGGAACAGCACCGTATTGAATGATTGGAGTTACGGTTGTCGGAAAACCGGCAGCTACCGTAATCACTTCATCTCCGCGATTGATTTTCCGCATTCCGAGAAGTGGAGACGTCAGCGCCATAAAGGCATTTAAGTTTGCAGAAGAACCAGAGTTTACAAGAGAGCAGTAACGCACTCCTAAATATTCACCCAGCTTTTTCTCAAATTCAGCGGTGTATCTTCCAGATGTCAGCCAAAATTCTAAAGCACTGTCCACTAGATTTACCATTTCCGCACTGTCATAAATACGAGAGGCGTAAGAGATTCTGTCGCCCTCTCTGAACGGTTTTTTCTGATTATGATAGATATCACAATATTTTTTTATTAGACTGAGTATTTCTTCCTTTGCCTGCTGCTCCGTCTTATTTTCAAACATGCTTTTTCTCCTTTGCTTTCAAATGTTTATTTTTCCTAAAAGAACTCTTTAATCTGTTGATCCATGCATTCAGCAATATTTCCTTTTGCCAGATATACTTTGGTCCACTTGATCGTCTTCTCAACGGCTTCTTCAATATGCCATTGTGGATGCCATCCCAAAACGGTCTTTACTTTTGAACAATCCAATTTCAAGAATCTGGCTTCGTGCGGTCCGCCTGTGAATCTGTTTTCCCAACGGGCTCCCTCCCCCCATTTCTCGCAAAAGATATCCACCAGCCGTCCCGTGGTTACACAATCGCAGTCATCTGGTCCTACATTGTAAAATCCTGCGAAAGAAGAATCTTCATACTGACTTTTTGCAATTAGCAGATACATGTTCAACGGCTCCAGTACATGCTGATAGGGACGGGTTGAATGTGGATTACGTACAACAATCGGCATATTATTTTGCATAGCGCGAATGCAGTCTGGAATAATTCTGTCATTTGCAAAGTCTCCGCCGCCAATTACATTCCCGGCTCTCGCAGTAGACACGGCGACACCACCTTCCCGAAAGAATGCATTGATGTAACTGTGAGTTACCAGTTCGGAACAAGACTTACTGTTGGAATACGGATCATAGCCGTCTAATGGATCGCTTTCCCGATAGCCCCATTCCCATTCGTTATTGTGGTATACTTTATCTGTTGTCACATTTAAGAATGACTTTACGCATGGATTCAGACGGACACATTCGCAGATATTCACTGTTCCCATGACATTGGTTTCATATGTATATACTGGATTTTTGTAAGAATCCCTGACAATCGGCTGAGCTGCGAGATGAAACACGATTTCAGGCTGTGTTTCCTCAAATACCTTTTTCAGATGACCGAGATCACGGATATCCCCGATAATAGAATTCATCTGCTCAGCGATATTGCATATTTCAAATAAATTCGGATTTGTTGGCGATTCCAGCGAATATCCTATAACTGTAGCGCCTGCATTTAATAGGATTCTGCACAACCAAGCGCCTTTGAATCCGGTATGTCCGGTTACTAGTACCTTTTTGTCTTTATAAAAACTTATATCTAAACTCATTATCTAATCCCATACCTTCCATGGAGCATTATCCGATGCCCATCGTTCTTCCAACATTTCCTTTTCCCTCTGCGTATCCATACATTGCCAGTAACCATTGTGCTTATAAGCGTTTAATTGACCTTCTGTAGAAAGTCGCTGTAAGGGCTCTTTTTCAAATACTGTATTGTCACCGTCAATATAATCAAATACCCTGGGTTCCAGCACCATAAAACCTGCGCTGATGCGGCTTCCGTCTGCATTGGATTTTTCACGAAATGCTTTGATTTCTCTAGTATCTCTGTCAATATCAAGTACACCAAATCGCTGTCCCACGTGAACTGCAGTTAATGTAGCAAGTTTTCCTTTTTCATTGTGGAACTTTACCAGTTCATTCATATTAATATCAGATACTCCGTCACCGTATGTCATCATAAAAGGCTCATTTCCCACATATGGCTGAATTCGTTTAATCCGTCCGCCTGTCATTGTGTTCAAACCGGTATCAACTAAGGTTACTTTCCACGGTTCAGATATGTTGTTGTGAACAATCATCCTGTTCTCATGCCCAAAGTCGAATGTGACATCTCCGTTATAAAGGTAATAGTCTGCGAAATATTCTTTAATCATATGTTGTTTGTACCCACAACAGATAATGAACTCATTATATCCATAGTAGGAATAGCCTTTCATAATATGCCATAAAATTGGTTTTTCGCCAATTTCAATCATTGGCTTTGGCTTTAAATGACTTTCCTCACTGATTCTCGTGCCTAATCCGCCAGCTAAAATTACTACTTTCATATATCGTTCTCACTTTCTTTTTTGCTTCTAATTGTTTCTCTCAATGATTTTTTGCTTCTATACCACAATTCATTTATTCCAATCTTTATAAAAGAAAACCAATTTATTTCTAAATCGTCCATGACAACTTTCGGCCACTTCCAGTTATTATAAATTAGTTGAACAAAACTTTGCCCCAGCATCAGCGCCCATATTCCCCAATTTGTTCTCCAAACTAATAACAAGCTCACTCCAAAGACTGCAAATGCTGAAACGACCCCTGCCTTAACAAAAGGAACTTCATTTTTTGTTGTAAGATATACGCCAAAACAAGAATGATTCCCTTCCAGCGCCAAATATATCAACATATATAAAGCAACAATTCTAGGCAAAGAAGTGGAAGGCTTTAATATGTTGATTATCGGAATTCCGATTGTGAGCAATACAATTCCCCCCATTGCTACAATCCCCCAATAAGATGCGATTATCATGCCTAACAGTGAACGGATTTTCCCCTTATCTCCTTTAAGATTCATTTCAACTAATTGGGGTTGATATGTCGTCATTAATATCTTTGCAATAGTGATAATTGCAGTACAGATTTGGAGTGATAAGCCGTACGTAGCTGTGGCAGATAATCCTAAAAACCCTGAACAAAGCAAGGTGTTTCCTTGTGTTATAAGGTAGGTGCTTACCGAATTAATCCCCAATCTCCATGAATTAGGCCAAATAGTTTTTATAATATCTGTTACATCTCGTCTTGAGAATTTTCCATTGTGTAAAACACCGTTCTCTCGAATTCCTTTTTGTTTTGAAAATTTAAATTTTGCAATCAGACGATAGACAATTCCGGAAATCAAATACCCTCCTGCCATTGCCATCAGTCCAAGCGAGCAATATAAAAAGATTATTGTAACAATAACAAGTGTCACAAAAGAGATTACTTTTGCTTCATTATTTTCTTTAATTGCTCCAACTCCCTGTAGACAACCGGCCCAATAGCCAAAATAAATATTACATATAAGGGATAGAACATATACAAGCCACGAAACAAGTAAATACTGCAGATTAATTTCTTCAGAGATTGCTAAAATATATCCCGTCCCAATAATTCCGCCAATAAGCAAGACAACTATTGACAAAAACATATATATATATTTACTGGAATAAATCAATAATTTCAGCAAGGCAAAATTTGTATCTCCGGTCTGTGTCGGAATACCATTTTTTCTTAATTCTTTCGCTCCTACCCATGCAAAAGAAATGTTTCTTGTAATACATGGCAAAAACCCAAAATCAATTAATTGGACAATGGCTCCCACACTTTGAAATGTATACCACATGCCTAATTCTTTCTCAGGCAAAATTACTATCGCAACCACGAGAATTATCATATTAGACAATACATTTGCGCCATAGTTTAAATAACTCCAAAAAATATCCTTTTTAGCTATATTAATCTGCATATAATTTCCTCCGGATGAAATCTTATGTACATAAAATATTTACTGACTATGATTAGGCATTATCTCTAGTCCTTCTTCTAGAGATTTATATACTATTGAGCAATGTAAATACATACTATTTCATCATATGTATGAATATTTTCTTTCATATAGCGCCCCTTTTCGCCTCCTAGATTTCCCATGATTTCATAGCTTTTATATAAAAGTAATTGCTCTATGTTACTGCATTTTTGAGCAGATATAACATAGATATCCTGGTCAAAATAATAATTTCGTATTTCATCCATATTCGCAAAATTATATACTAAATTTCCATTCATCTCTCTTAAATTATTGACCAAAATCTGATTTAAACCAGTATTTTCTTCCTGAACAAGTACAACCGCACCGTATGGTATCTGCTTTATAGCGTCTTGAAGCACTTGGTATTGTCCCATAAAAGAACTCCGAAAAAGAAAGTTATAGTCATAACGCAAACAATATATAAGACTCCATGCAGAAACCAACAGAAATATTTTCTTTTTATCAATAATTGTAACAGCCAGCAATGTAACCACCGGTATGATCATCATTGCGAAATACCGTGAGGCATAATAATTTGTAGGTACATCAATTTGGATGTAAGTATAAATAAACATGGAATAGAAGAATACAAATAGCAATGCATTTTGTATCACATTATCCTTATTTTTTCTAAATATGTTATAAACAAAAATGATAGGAACCCATATATATGAAGTTGCTCGCAAAATATTTATTATGTTTAAATATGACAAGGATTCGATTCCCTGATTTGCATATCCGGCCCTTAAATGCCATGTTCCTCCTCCGGTCATATATTTGTCTGTAAAACCCAAATAGTATCCTTGTATTACAATGCCGACTATTATAATCAATTCCAATGCAATTAACCCTTTGGGTACGATATATTTGAGAATCTTTATTACCTTGTCCAATATTTTATCGCTAATTAACAATTCAATTATCTGTATAGCAACACAACAAGATAAAATTATTAAAAGGCCAATCATAACCTCATTTAATTCTTGCCCTAGAAAGCGAAATCTTAATAATTGCTCATGCGTATATAAGTGTGATATAAAATTTGCGTAAAATAATGCTATAGCAAACATCACTATATTTATGAGATTAATCACTCCATATATTTTTTCTTTTTGAAATACAGCAATATATAGTAACCCTACATAAATTGCAAAAACATACATATAATTAGATAAATGTATGAAGCTTAATATTCCAAAACAAATTGCAGAAAGAAACTTTAATTTTCTATCAGACTCACTTATGCAAAATAATGCACAAAACAGCACACTTATATAAGATATCTCCGTCAATGTAGCTTTTGAAACATAGAGTAAAACTGGGGATAGTGCAAAAACTGCAATAGACAAATACTTATTTCTAGAAACAACTCCAATATTTTCACACGTAAAAAAGCAACATAAAACAGCAATAACATATAAGAATGTAAGCACTTGTGGGGCATAATATATTCCAAATATTTTTGCGAATAATGCCATTAATGTTACCCATGTCGGTATTGCATGATAATCATATTCTATACTGCCGTCTGCAAGTTCTTCTCTTATAGAAATTCCTTGTAATTGTTGTTGTATATCATATACTCCTTCATCAACAGTGTCAGAAATCTGTCCGATTTCATTTAATCGACGAGTTACTTCGGTATTATCCCCCGTCAATTTTACCATCCATTCAAAATACATTCCCATGTCAGATGAAGTACGCACATCCTGAGATTTCACACAAATAAAAGGAAGCAGTAAAATTAAAATTCCTAATATTGCCAACTCACTTTTTGAAAAACGAATGTCAATTTTGTAAAGTCTTTCTATAATTTTCTTTCGCCAATAGATACAAAGAATAAAATCTATAAAAAAAATGGCAATTAAAACATGTCTAACTTCAAAACTATCTAACCATAATAAAATAATGGAAAACAAATAATATTCCATAATGAATGTTATTATGGAAATAACAATTTGTTTTAAGATACTTTTATGGTTTGCTATAACCTGAGCCAATAAAAAGCTTAAACATATGATAACAATTGTCATGACTAAAAATTTCAAATTCATGCTCTTTCATACCCTTTGCAAAAATGTGTTCGATATATTTTTGATGCATTAGAATTTTCATATTTTTTTAAAAACTGATTTCTTACATCGTCAATATAACCGACAGCTGTCTCTTTCTCATAAACTTCTCGTATTTTTGTTATGTATTCGGATACTGTATTACATCGGTATATTCCTTTGACGTCCTCAACATCATAACCGACAAGTGCTTCATCAGAGGCAAAAATTGTTTTACCATACATCATTGCCTCTGCTGTTTTAGTTTTCATGCCATCCCCATATAAAATCGGCATTACTATCGCTGCATTCATACAGTAATAGAAGTCAAGATTATCTACTGTTCCAATAACTTTTACATTTCTTTGTTGAAGTTCATCTTTTTTTCTCTCAAAATTCTTGCCAATGATAAGCAGCGTATATTCCGGTAATTTACTCATTACATTCTTTACAAACCATTCGATTCCATCATAGTTTGGCGGAAAATAGGATCCAATAAATAACAATTCTTTTGTATTGCAGCAATTATCTTTCGCATTGGGTAAAATCTTATCATCAAATCCATCTTGATAAGTCATTGGAATAACTGCGTCACATGATCGGTTATATAATTCTCGTAAAATTCCATTATCACGTTCTGTCAGACAGATAATAGAATCGCAATATCTAAATGTCATTTTTTCATTTATTTTTGTAGAAATATAAGGAAGCACAAACCATATGCCCTGTTTCTTTACTTTATTCCACACATAATTCTTTTCTATATTTTGAACAAAAACCTGTGTTTCAATATTGGATTTTTTCAACTTTTTCACAAGAGGTCCAAACATAGAACGCTCAAAAAAAACCATATCAAATTTGTTCATTTTTATATAAGAAAGTAACTTTGATTCACTTTCAATAGAATAAAAAGAACGCAATAAAAATACATCTTTTATTTTCCCTAATAGGGAATGATGTGCTCTCATACGTTTTACATGGGAATCTGATGCTGTAAATTCGTTTGAAAAAATACACGCATATACATTTTCCGTACCGTACACATCTTGTAACATACAATAATTTCTATATGAACATTGTTTTCCCCCGTCTTTCTTGTCTAAGATAAATTCTTGTCCACAGACGTACAACACTTTTTTCATGTTCATTTTCCAATGCTCCTTGCTTTATTTTCTCTCCAATACTCCAGTGTTTCTTTCATACTCTGAGACAATGGAATTTCAGGAATCCAGCCCGTACATTCCCTTAGCTTCCCGATGTCAGCCTGCACGACCGGCAGGTCAATCGGACGGAATCTCTCAGGGTCTATTTCGATATCAATTTTCCGTGTTGAGATTGATAGGAGCAGCTTAAGAAGCTCTTCAATTGAAACAGCGTTT
>ERZ808049.794-NODE-794-length-11448-cov-3.269897_pt1 | contig 11448 bp, 19 predicted proteins | sample MGYA00380198_ERZ808049 | MGnify/ENA primary metagenome ERZ808049 (study PRJEB31490, sample SAMN06133414) | mouse gut metagenome | isolation source: Z2_2 | host: mice | place: China: Chengdu | collected 2015-05 ...
AAAAATGGGAATTAAAACCTATAACCCATATACACCTTCCAGAAGAAACATGACCGGTTCCGATTTCTCTGAGATCACAAAGAAGTCTCCGGAGAAGGCGCTGCTTGTTTCCCTGAAGAAAAACGCTGGACGTAATAACCAGGGTAAGATCACCGTCAGACATCAGGGCGGCGGAAACAGAAAGAAATACAGAATTGTAGATTTCAAGAGAAATTCCAAAGATGGAATTCCGGCAACTGTAATTGGTATCGAGTACGATCCGAACAGAAGCGCTAACATCGCTTTGATCTGCTATGCAGACGGCGAAAAAGCATACATCCTTGCACCGCAGGGCCTTACCGATGGAATGAAGGTAATGAGCGGCGAACACGCAGAGGCTAAGGTGGGTAACTGCTTACCGTTATCCTTAATCCCGGTCGGCGCACAGGTACACAATATTGAGTTACATCCCGGCAAGGGCGGACAGCTGGTGCGTTCTGCTGGCAACGCAGCTCAGTTAATGGCAAAAGAAGGAAAGTACGCAACACTTCGTTTACCCTCCGGCGAGATGAGAATGGTTCCGATCGAGTGCCGCGCAACCGTAGGCGTTGTTGGCAATGGCGATCACAACCTGATCAAGATTGGTAAAGCCGGCAGAAAACGTCACATGGGTATCCGCCCGACCGTCCGCGGTTCTGTTATGAACCCCAACGACCATCCGCATGGCGGTGGTGAAGGCAAGACCGGTATCGGCCGTCCGGGTCCGTGCACACCGTGGGGCAAGCCTGCTCTTGGTCTTAAGACCAGAAAGAAGAACAAACAGTCTAACAAGTTGATTGTAAGAAGAAGAAACGGTAAGGCGTAATCAATAGGAGGTAAAACGATGGCTCGTTCACTTAAAAAAGGACCATTTGCAGACGAGAGCTTACTGAAAAAAGTAGACGCTATGAATGCTGCAGGTGATAAATCAGTTATTAAGACATGGTCACGTCGTTCTACAATCTTCCCGTCATTCGTAGGGCATACATTTGCAGTACATGACGGAAGAAAACACGTACCGGTGTATGTTACAGAAGATATGGTTGGACACAAACTCGGTGAGTTCGTAGCAACAAGGACATACAGAGGTCACGGTAAAGACGAGAAGAAATCCAAGGTTAGATAATAAACAACATTTTGAAAGGAGGATTCATCCATGGCTAAAGGACATAGATCCCAAATCAAGAGAGAAAGAAATGAGCAGCAGAGAGATACAAGGCCGTCAGCTAAGATTTCTTACGCTAGAGTATCTGTTCAGAAAGCTTGTTTTGTATTAGATGCCATCAGAGGCAAGGACGTACAGACAGCGCTTGGTATCCTGGCATACAATCCGAGATATGCTTCAAGCGTGATTGAGAAGTTATTAAAATCAGCAATCGCAAACGCTGAGAACAACAACGGTATGAATGCCGAGAACCTTTATATTGAAGAGTGTTATGCAAATAAAGGACCGACAATGAAGAGAATCAGACCGAGAGCACAGGGCAGGGCTTATAGAATCGAGAAGAGAATGAGTCACATCACGATTGTGCTGAATGAAAGATAAGGAGGAAAATAATGGGACAGAAAGTTAATCCTCATGGCTTAAGAGTCGGAGTTATCAAAGACTGGGATTCCAAATGGTATGCAGAGAAAGATTTTGCAGACAACCTTATAGAAGACCACGAAATCAGAACATTTTTGAAGAAGAGATTATACAGCGCAGGAATCTCCAAGATTGAAATCGAAAGAGCTTCCGATCGTGTAAAGATTATTGTTTATACAGCTAAGCCGGGTGTCGTTATCGGTAAAGGCGGAGCTGAGATTGAGAAGGTTAAGGCTGAACTTGCGAAGTTCACAGATAAGAAGTTGATTGTGGACATCAAGGAAGTAAAGAGACCGGACAAAGACGCTCAGTTAGTAGCGGAGAATATCGCACAGCAGCTTGAGAACCGTATTTCTTTCAGACGTGCTATGAAGTCCTGCATGTCCAGAACCATGAAATCCGGAGCGCTTGGTATTAAGACATCTGTATCCGGCCGTCTTGGCGGAGCCGATATGGCCCGTACAGAGTTCTACAGCGAGGGAACAATCCCGCTTCAGACATTGAGAGCTGACATTGATTATGGATTCGCAGAAGCTGACACAACTTACGGAAAAGTCGGTGTAAAGGTTTGGATTTACAAAGGCGAGGTTCTTCCGACTAAAGGTAATAAGGAAGGGAGCGATAAATAATGTTAATGCCAAAGAGAGTAAAACGTCGTAAACAGTTCCGTGGTTCCATGAAGGGAAAAGCCCTGAGAGGTAACACGATTTCATATGGTGAATACGGTATTATTGCAACAGAGCCGTGTTGGATTCGTTCCAACCAGATTGAGGCAGCCCGTGTTGCTATGACGCGTTATATCAAGCGTGGCGGTAAAGTCTGGATTAAAATCTTCCCAGATAAACCGGTAACAGCAAAACCAGCAGAAACTCGAATGGGTAGCGGAAAAGGTGCATTGGAGTACTGGGTAGCAGTTGTTAAGCCAGGACGCGTAATGTTTGAGATCGCAGGAGTATCTGAAGAAATTGCTAGAGAAGCTCTGCGTCTTGCAATGCATAAATTACCTTGCAAATGCAAAATCGTTTCTCGCGCAGAATTAGAAGGCGGTGATAACAGTGAAAATTAATACATTTGTAAACGAATTAAGAGGAAAATCCGTAGAGGAATTGAATCAGGAATTAGTAGCTGCTAAGAAAGAGCTTTTCAACTTGAGATTCCAGAATGCGACAAATCAGTTAGATAACACAAGCAGAATTAAGGAAGTTAGAAAGAATATTGCTCGTATCCAGACTATGATTACAGAAGCGGGCAGGTAGTGATCCGCAAGGCTTTACACGAGCTTAGCATGTAGGTGTTCTTTGGAATCGGCGAGATATCAAGCGAGCCTGATGAAAAGAATTTCCATGCGAAAACAATTCGAAAGGAGTAGCAACTGTGGAAGAGAGAAATTTGAGAAAAACCCGTACAGGCAAGGTTGTCAGTGATAAAATGGATAAGACGATCGTTGTCGCAGTAGAGGACCACGTTAAGCATCCGCTGTATAAGAAAATCGTAAAGAGGACTTATAAGCTGAAAGCTCACGACGAGCAGAACGAATGCCGCGTTGGTGATACAGTAAAAGTTATGGAAACAAGACCGCTGTCCAAGGATAAGAGATGGAGACTTGTAGAAATCATAGAGAAAGCAAAATAATTGCTTTACGTTTGTGAGAAGATTAAAGGAGGTTTACCTGCATGATACAACAGGAAAGTAGACTTAAAGTAGCCGACAACACAGGCGCAAAAGAGCTGCTGTGTATCCGTGTACTTGGCGGTTCTACAAGAAGATATGCCAATATCGGAGACGTAATCGTTGCAACTGTTAAAGATGCAACACCAGGCGGTGTTGTTAAAAAGGGTGATGTTGTTAAAGCTGTAGTTGTTCGTTCTGTAAAGGGAGCACGCCGTAAAGATGGTTCTTACATCAGATTCGATGAGAATGCAGCAGTCATCATCAAAGATGATTTGAACCCACGTGGAACACGTATTTTTGGACCAGTAGCACGTGAGCTCCGTGAGAAACATTTCATGAAGATTGTTTCTCTGGCTCCGGAAGTACTGTAGGGAGGTGCGTAAGAATGTCAACAATGAAGATCAGAAAAGGTGACACTGTGAGGGTGATTGCCGGAAAAGACAAAGACAAAGAAGGCAAAGTGCTTGCTGTAAATAAAAAGGACGGTAAAGTTCTGGTTGAAGGAGTCAATATGCTGACAAAGCATACGAAACCGAGCATGGCTAACCAGAATGGCGGAATCGTCCATCAGGAAGGACCGATCGACATTTCCAACGTCATGTATGTATACAAAGGAAAGGCAACAAGAATCGGATTCAAGATGGATGGAGACAAGAAAGTCCGTGTTGCAAAATCAACAGGCGACATCATCGAAGACTAATTTTGAGGAAGGAGGTTCTTAAACTTGAGTAGACTGAAAGAAACATATCAGAATGAGATCGTTGAAGCAATGATCAAAAAGTTTGGATATAAAAATAAAATGGAAGTGCCAAAGCTCGACAAAGTTGTTATCAACATGGGTGTCGGCGAGGCAAAAGACAATGCGAAAGTATTAGAGTCTGCAGTTGCCGATCTTGAGAAAATTTCGGGACAGAAGGCAGTTGTGACAAGAGCAAAGAATTCCGTAGCTAACTTTAAGATTAGAGAAGGAATGGCAATCGGATGTAAGGTTACACTGAGAGGCGAGAGAATGTACGAGTTCGTTGACCGTTTGATCAACCTCGCACTTCCGCGTGTACGTGACTTCAGAGGTGTTAACCCGAATGCATTTGACGGAAGAGGTAACTACGCACTTGGAATCAAGGAACAGCTTATTTTCCCGGAAATCGAGTACGATAAAATCGATAAGGTAAGAGGTATGGATGTAATTTTCGTTACAACTGCCAAGACTGACGAAGAGGCACGCGAGCTTCTGAGACAGTTCAATATGCCGTTTGCAAAGTAATTAAGGAGGGAAATCATGGCAAAGACATCTATGAAAATCAAACAGCAGCGCAAGCCTAAATTCTCTACGAGAGAATACAGCCGCTGTAGAATTTGTGGCCGTCCACATGCATATTTAAGAAAATATGGTATCTGCCGTGTCTGCTTCCGTGAACTGGCATACAAAGGTCAGATTCCGGGAGTTAAGAAAGCTAGCTGGTAGACCGAAAGCAACTTAGTGAAAACGAGTCGGAGACGAAGTTTGAACTTAGTGCGAGGTCGTTCTTTGAGATTAGCGAGGTAATATCGAGCTTAGCGAAAAGAACTTCCAGAATAGCAACTTAGTGAAAACGAGTGGAAGACGAAGTTTGAACTTAGTGAAAACGAGGAAACCTCGTTAAGTGCTTAATGCAACTGAAAACAGAATAGACATCGCATCTATTCCGAAAATTTAAGTTAATAGGAGGACAAAGGTATGTCACGTATTGGAAGACTGCCGATCACAATCCCGGCAGGTGTTACTGTTGAGATTGCAGAAAATAATGTAGTGACTGTAAAAGGGCCTAAGGGAACTCTTTCAAAAGAGCTTCCGGTAGAAATGGAAATCAGACAGGAAGGCGAAGAAGTAATCGTTACAAGACCAAACGACCTGAAGAAAATGAAGTCTCTTCACGGTCTGACAAGAACATTGATCAATAACATGGTTGTTGGTGTTACTAACGGATATGAGAAGGTTCTGGAAGTAAATGGTGTTGGTTACAGAGCGGCTAAATCCGGCAACAAGCTTACACTGAATCTGGGATACTCTCATCCGGTAGAGATGATTGATCCGGAAGGTGTTGAGACAGTTCTGGAAGGTCAGAACAAGATTACTGTAAAAGGTATCGATAAAGAAAAAGTTGGCCAGTACGCAGCTGAAATCAGAGACAAGAGAAGACCGGAGCCATACAAGGGCAAGGGAATCAAGTATGCTGATGAAGTGATCAGACGTAAAGTTGGTAAGACTGGTAAGAAATAATTAAGGAGGGTGTGAAAATGGTTAGTAAGAAATCAAGAAGTGAAATTCGCAGAAAAAAACACATGAAATTGCGTAACCGTTTCAGCGGAACAGCTGAAAGACCGCGTTTGGCTGTGTTCAGAAGTAATAATCATATGTATGCACAGATTATTGACGATACAGTTGGCAACACTCTTGTAGCAGCTTCCACTCTTCAGAAAGACGTGAAAGCAGAGCTTGAGAAAACCAACAACGTTGATGCAGCAGCATATCTTGGTAAAGTAATTGCTGAAAAGGCAAAGGAAAAAGGTATTACAGACGTTGTCTTTGACAGAGGCGGCTTTATATATCAGGGTAAGATTCAGGCATTAGCAGACGCAGCAAGAGAAGCTGGGTTGAATTTCTAGGAAGGGAGAACACATAATGAGACAGGAACGTATTGATGCTAGCCAGTTAGAGTTAGAAGAAAAAGTGGTATCAATCAAGCGTGTTACCAAGGTCGTTAAAGGTGGTCGTAACATGAGATTCACAGCTTTAGTAGTTGTTGGCGATGGTAAAGGCCATGTTGGTGCAGGCTTAGGAAAAGCTACTGAAATCCCGGAAGCTATCCGTAAAGGTAAAGAAGATGCAACAAAGAAGCTGATAGAAGTTTCTCTTGATGCGAATGACAGTGTAACACATGATGTTATCGGTAAGTTCGGAAGCGCTTCAGTCCTGCTGAAGAAAGCCCCGGATGGTACTGGAGTAATTGCCGGAGGCCCGGCGCGTGCGGTCATTGAGCTGGCGGGAATTAAGAACATCCGTACAAAATCTCTGGGGTCTAACAACAAGCAGAATGTAGTACTTGCTACAATCGAGGGCCTTAAGAACGTAAAGACTCCGGAAGCTGTTGCTAAACTACGTGGTAAATCAGTGGAAGAGATTGTGGGCTAATTATAGGAGGTAATTGTAATGGCAAATTTAAAAGTTACACTTGTAAAGTCTACCATCGGTGCCGTACCAAAGCACAGAAAGACTGTAGAGGCTTTGGGACTGAAGAAGCTGAACAAAACAGTTGTATTACCGGATAATGCAGCAACGAGAGGTATGGTACAGCAGGTTAGACATTTGGTGAAGGTTGAAGAAGCATAATTATAAAAAGATAAGGAGGTAATATCATGGACTTATCAAACTTGAGACCGGCAGACGGTGCAAAGCAGAGTGATAATTTCAGAAGAGGCCGCGGACATGGTTCAGGAAACGGTAAGACAGCCGGAAAAGGCCACAAGGGTCAGAGAGCACGTTCAGGCGGCACAAGACCTGGCTTTGAAGGTGGTCAGATGCCTTTGTACAGAAGAATACCGAAGAGAGGTTTCACATGCAGAAACTCTAAGACAATTGTAGGTATTAACTTAAGCGCGCTGGAAATCTTTGAAGATGGGGCTACAGTATCTGTAGAAACATTGATTGAGACAGGAATCGTTAAGAATCCGAGAGACGGCGTTAAAATTCTTGGCAACGGAGAGTTAACCAAGAAGCTTACAGTTCAGGCAAATGCGTTCAGCGCATCAGCTGCTGAGAAGATTGAGGCACTTGGTGGAAAAGCAGAGGTGATCTAATGCTACAAACAGTACGAAGAGCATTTGGTATCGAGGATATCCGAAAAAAATTATTCTACACGTTACTGATGCTTATCGTTGTAAGATTTGGTTCCCAACTGCCGACGCCAGGCGTGGATCCCAGTTTTATTCAGAACTTTTTTGAGAACCAGACCGGTGATGCGTTCAATTTTTTTGACGCATTTACTGGCGGTTCCTTTACTAATTTTTCAGTATTCGCACTGAGTATCACACCGTATATTACTTCTTCCATTATTATCCAGCTTCTGACAATCGCAATTCCGAAGCTTGAGGAGATGCAGAAAGACGGAGCAGACGGAAGAAAGAAGCTTGCGGCAATTACAAGATATACAACGGTAGGAATCGCCTTGATTGAATCAACTGCTATGTCAGTCGGATTCGGACGTCGGGGGCTTCTTGTTGAATACAATTTTGTAAATGTCGCAATTGTGGTATGTACACTGACAGCAGGGTCGGCTTTCCTTATGTGGATAGGTGAACGTATTACAGAAAAAGGTGTTGGAAATGGTATTTCTATAGTCCTGTTGGTTAACATCATTTCCCGTGTGCCGGAAGATCTGGTAAGATTATATACACAGTTTGTTAAGGGGAAGACAGTGGCAAAGGGACTTCTTGCGGCAGCAATCATTATTGCGATTCTGTTGGTGGTAGTTATTTTTGTTATTGTCCTGCAGGGCGGTGAAAGACGGATTGCCGTACAATATTCCCAGAAAATCCAGGGAAGGAAGACGTATGGCGGACAGTCGACGCATATTCCGCTGAAGGTCAATACTGCAGGAGTCATTCCGGTAATTTTTGCATCATCACTGATGCAGACACCGATCATCATCGCTTCATTCCTTGGAAAAGGAAATGGTACGGGTATCGGAAGCCAGATTCTTCGCGGACTGAACTCCAACAACTGGTGCGATCCGAACAATTTAATATATTCATGGGGACTGATTGTTTATATTATTCTTACCATATTTTTTGCATATTTCTACACATCGATTACGTTCAATCCGTTGGAAATTGCAAATAATATGAAGAAGAGCGGTGGATTCATTCCGGGTATCCGTCCGGGCAAACCTACCACAGAGTATCTGACAAAGATTTTGAACTTTATTATCTTTATCGGTGCCTGCGGACTGGTGATCGTACAGGTTATTCCATTCTTCTTTAATGGTGTATTCGGTGCAAATGTTTCTTTCGGCGGAACATCACTCATCATTATCGTAGGTGTTGTACTTGAGACGATCAAGCAGATTGAATCTCAGATGCTCGTCCGCAATTATTCAGGATTTTTGAATAGCAAGAGATAATCACTCTTGGATGATAATTAAAGAATTTAGCTCGCTGTGTTTTGCTCCGTGATGGGTGGAACGCAACGAGTTAAAGTCGTATTTGGGTAATAGTTCAGACAGGTCTGTGCATTTACTGCACAGACCGTGAGAAAGCGAGGTATGCAGTATGAAAATTATTATGTTAGGCGCTCCGGGAGCGGGAAAAGGGACTCAGGCAAAGAAGATTGCAGAGAAATATGCGATTCCGCATATCTCTACAGGAGATATTTTCCGTGCCAATATCAAGAACGGAACAGAACTCGGTCAGAAAGCAAAGACCTATATGGACCAGGGGCTGCTCGTACCGGATGAGCTGGTCGTTGACCTTGTAGTAGACCGCGTAAAGCAGGAGGACTGTGCAAATGGTTATGTACTGGACGGGTTCCCGAGGACAATCCCACAGGCAGAAGCTCTTGATAAGGCTCTTGCGGGACTGGGACAGAAGGTAGACTATGCAATCAATGTGGAGGTTCCGGATGAGAATATCATTAACCGTATGTCTGGAAGAAGAGCGTGCGTGGATTGCGGCGCTACATATCATATTGTATACGCACCGGCTAAGACAGAGGATATCTGCGATAAATGCGGCGGCAGCCTGATTCTCCGTGACGATGATAAGCCGGAGACTGTAAAGAAACGTCTGGATGTATATCACACACAGACACAGCCTCTGATTGATTACTATAAAGAGGCGGGGATACTCAGAGAAGCAGACGGAACAATTGATATCGAAGATGTATTCGCTGAAATTGTGAAGATACTGGGTTAGCCTGTAACAATAACGATTCAGGGAGAATCATACATGGATGTGGAAGCAGGGATGCTCGCGAGGGCAACGGCAGGACATGATAAAGATTGTATATATGTCATAATATCTGTCAATGATGAATATGTATATCTGGCAGATGGGAAGATAAGACCCGTCTGCCATCCAAAGAAAAAGAACAGAAAGCATGTGCAGCCAATTGCGTGTGTACACTGTGACTCGGTTACCGATGATATGGTTATCAGGAAAACAGTCAAAGAGTTTCTGAAAGAAAACAATTGACGAGGATGTGGGTAACAGGTCAGCTTGTCTGGACTGTTACAATAAAGGAAATAAACAGGAAGTATAGAAGTGCAAGGGTGCACAGGAGGATTTAGTATGTCAAAAGCTGACGTAATTGAAATTGAGGGAGTTGTAGTCGAGAAACTGCCGAATGCAATGTTTAAAGTTGAGTTGGAGAACGGTCATATCGTTCTGGCACATATCAGCGGGAAGCTGCGCATGAATTTCATTAAGATTTTACCGGGAGATAAGGTAACACTGGAGATGTCCCCGTACGATTTGAGCAAAGGACGTATTGTCTGGAGAGATAAATAAAAAAGTAGTTGACTTTGCAGTGAATTTGATGTTACAATATGAAATGGTCGTTTCTAGGGATAGGTGTGCCCTGAAATACCAGGTAACCTAAGGATTCAGCAAAGGATGGAAGGAGGATTTGACATGAAGGTTAGATCATCAGTTAAACCAATCTGTGAAAAATGCAAGATTATCCGTAGAAAAGGAAGTGTTCGTGTAATCTGCGAAAATCCGAAACACAAACAGAGACAAGGCTAGAGCATTTAGTGAAAGCGAGCTGTTAAGCGCAGCTTGAGCTTAGTGCGAAGCCTGTTCGAAGGAATTTAGCGAGGTGTTTTCGAGCTTAGTGAATCGAACTTCCTTGTGAAAACTTTGAGCACTATGTTGAAAATTTGTGTAATAATTTAGGCGGCTGACGGTCGGACACACCAGGAAGTGTGTAGACTGTTTAATATACAGTAAGGATGCACCGAGATCTATCACGGGTACCGGTAGAGCCGGTGTTCTGCTGCATTTGAGGAGAAGTTTTCGGAGCGGTTCAGCCTAAGGATGGACTGTTATACGTTTTCCGGTATGCAGATGTATATTGCTTAAAATACCCGGTATGGACGGATAGTCACAGAAGTATCGGGAAAGGGCATGAGATTTCATGTCTGGGCTGGGATATCAGAAGATAATCATAATATATTTCTGGTAGGATGCAAAAGGATATAGTATCCACAGCCTCAATTTGAGACAATAACAAACCATGCATTAAGATTGTATGAACGGCATGACAGGCTTACTTGCCAATGCCGGTTCAGACAGGAGCGTATGTGGCGGCAGGCCACAGCGAGATGGTGCGCAGTGCGCAGAATCGGGCTTGCATGGCGGCAGAAGCCAGTCAGGATTTGGCTGGACAAAGCAAACAGAGACAAAAAAAGAAAATGGAGGAAAGACACATGGCTCGTATTGCAGGTGTAGACTTACCAAGAGACAAACGTGTAGAAATTGGTTTGACTTATATTTATGGAATTGGAAGAACAAGTTCAAACCGTATCTTAGCAGAGGCTGGTGTAAATCCAGATACTCGCGTCAGAGATTTAACTCAGGAAGATGTAAAGAAGATCAGTGAGATCATCGATGCCACTCAGATGGTAGAGGGTGATTTAAGAAGAGAGATTCAGCTGAATATCAAGAGACTTAGAGAAATCGGATGCTACCGTGGAATCCGTCATAGAAAAGGACTTCCGGTACGTGGTCAGAAGACGAAGACCAATGCAAGAACATGTAAAGGTCCGAAGAGAACTGTTGCAAATAAGAAAAAGTAAGCAAAGAGCAGCTTAATGTAAGCGAAGATTTTGTTTCGTGCAGATATACTTAATAAGACAAGAGTTGATAATTTTAAAGAAAGAAGAAAGTAGGTTAGTTTATAATGGCTAAGAAAGTTACAAAAAAAGTGACAAAAAAACGTGTCAAGAAAAACGTTGAACGAGGACAGGCTCACATCCAGTCATCTTTTAATAATACAATCGTAACATTAACAGATGCACAGGGAAATGCTCTTTCATGGGCAAGCGCAGGCGGTCTGGGATTTAGAGGTTCAAGGAAATCTACTCCATATGCAGCTCAGATGGCAGCTGAAACAGCAGCAAAGGCAGCATTGGTACATG
>ERZ808049.797-NODE-797-length-11420-cov-3.719122_pt1 | contig 11420 bp, 8 predicted proteins | sample MGYA00380198_ERZ808049 | MGnify/ENA primary metagenome ERZ808049 (study PRJEB31490, sample SAMN06133414) | mouse gut metagenome | isolation source: Z2_2 | host: mice | place: China: Chengdu | collected 2015-05 ...
AGTTTTTCCAATAAAGTTTTTTGTCCAACTTTTTTTCAAAAAAGTTGGTGGGTGTGGGTGAAACCCACAAAAAAGGAAACCCCCTGTATTAGGGGGACTTTTTTATTTTTCAGTGTTTTGTTTTTTTATGATTCCTGATAGTGCTGATAGATTGGCAATATCCGTTTTTGTTGCTTCTTGATTTACTGATGCTGCCTCTAACAACTCGGAACGTACAATGGAGATTTCCCTAGGTGCATCAATAGCGATTTTTACTCTATCTGCTGTAATTTCTTGTATGGTAATATGAATATTTCCATTTATTACAAGAGATTCGGAAGCCTTACGCTGCAATATTAACATTAGCTGTTCTCCTCCTCTTTTTGCCCTAAAGCTGCAAAAGAATGACGCATTTGATATTCGGGATTATCTAGCATAATTTGTAATGCTTTATTACTTTTTGGATTTACAGCAATAGGACATTTTAAATTGGCGGTGCTTGAGCGAATGTCATCTGTCATAGAACAAATAACATAAATAAGCAATTCACCTATATTTGCCGCTCCTATGGTCTGCAATTCCGTACTTGTTAGTGTAGGCTGGTATTCCTCCAAAAATGCAAATGGATTAACAGTAAAAAAAGCAGTATCTTTATTTTTTAAACTTTGCAAGCAAAGTACATCTTCATTATTTGGGTCAAGCTGTATTAATAGAAACTCTTTTTCCTGTTCAAAACCAAAAAGACCATTTTCAAATGAAATAATATTTTTTTCATCATAGGAATATTTGCCAAAGTATTTTGTACTACATTCTTTTATCATAATTCACCTCATGCTTTAATATCTAATGCCGGCGTATAATTTGGGGCTGCGCTTGGTGGAACATAAAGAGGGTCGCCAACATATTCAATTAATACGTCTGGTTGTTGTGTGACAGAAAATTCAATATTTCCAGGTATAAATTCAAAACCTGCTTTATTGATTTTCCAATCGAAATTTAATTTATCCATTTCATATTGTATTGTGATGTCGGGTGGTGACCAATTCAGATTAGCACCTGCTTTTGGTATAAAATCTAAGCCATAATCTGTGTTTATAGTATTTCTTTGTTTTATAATTTGGTCTAAAGCGTCATCACCTAATGTTGCACTTAATAATATTTGTCCTTCCTGCGCATATGTTGCCGTAGCATTATAAGCGGCATTTTTACCTTTTTGGGCAAAATCATTTATCAGTGATTTTGTAGAGGCAGGACGAACAGAATCTCTTGCCTCAAATGTATCCATACTTAAACGAATAGGGCGACTTTTAATAGTAAAGTTGCCATCATCACGGCTGATTTCTAAATCTACAGTACCCCTTTTTTGTTCAAGTCTGGCATTATTTACTTTAAATTCAATGGAAATTGGAACAGTTGTAATTTTTAATAGTTGTTCCATATACAATCCCCCTTCTCTATATATTTTAACATTTTGCCAGAAATGTAATGAACAATTTGGCTGAAATATTCAGCTTTATTTATAATATATGCAGAAATTGCTTTCTGCTGAAGAACAAAAAATGCATTTATAGAGATACCAAAAAGTTCTTCGGTTGTTAGAAGAACTTTTTGTATACATTGTAATGTGATTAGCTCATAAAGTCAATAAAAGAATTAGAAAGTAATGTATTACCTACTTTTAATGTAGCATTATAAGCATATTGTGCCCACATCAAATTTGTAATTGCCTCTGCTGGGTCACAGAAATCTAAATCACTGATTTGTTCATTCAGTATTTGAGATGCTTCTGTTAATTGGTCTTCTGTATTTTCCAAAAAGGCACATTTTGTTCCAATTGCAGCAAGTCCATTGTCAACCATGTCATCATAAGAAGCTCTCATTTTATTAATAATTTTATTATGTTTTTCAAAATCAAACTCGCTAATATCATCTACTTCTAATGTTTTTGAAAGTTCTTGTGCAAGTGCAATGATATTGTTAGGCAAGCCATCTTCATCTATGCCATACCCAAATACATCTAAACCATTTACTGCTGTATCGAATGCACTTGTAGAAACGATTTCGCCAGATTTTTCTTTCATACCAAATCCTATATCACGATAGCTATGTTCATTGAAATAGGTAGTATATTTTAACTGATAACCGATTTGTTTATTTGCTTTTAATTTATATCCTTGGCTTTCAGTCAAGAAAGGTGGATCACTATTTACGGCAGTATCTATTGCTTTTTCTACTTCATCATAAGAAAGTTGGTCTTTGAGATATGATGGAACTCCTGTAGGGTTTTCCATAATTTTGTTTAAAAGGTCTGTTAATGGAGTTGCTGGTGGTGCTGCAACAGTACCGTCCATATTTGTACCATTTTCTGCATCTTTTAATCCTACATTTGTTAACATCTCTTTCACTTTATCTTCTGTCAATGTAATATTTTGTAGAGAAGCATCTACTTTAGTTTGCAAGTCCACTGCTGGATTAGCAATTGTAGTTGTATTACAAAGTCCAGTATTTGGGTCTATATCATAAGAACCATCTGGTTTCATATTAGGAATTGTTATACCACCTGCTGGATTATATGCAGCTATTTTTTGTGTTAATTCAGCATAGGAAATTGTTTTACTATCATCAGTAACAAAGTCTGTTCCCATAATATCTTCATAAGCTTGTGACAAAGATGGTGAAGATGCTAATGAGTCAAATGTTGCATTTCCAGTATTTGTTGGAAGGTCATTTAATCCCATGCTGGATAACATTGTTTTTACTTGCAATCCTGTAAGCTGGAAAGCATCATTTTTATTTAATATATCAGCATAAGTATCTGTAGTTCCAGTAGGAGAATTAGCAGTTAAACCATTAGCTGGTGTGTTTATAGCATCATATAAATCTTTTATAGAAATACTAGTATCGCCTCCCATAAGATTTGTCAATGTTGTTGATAAATCTGGTGTTGTAGCAGTTACAGAATCTTTTAAACCAAATGTATCAGACAATATTTTTGACACATCATCTGTTGTCAAATAATTTGGTGTATTAACTGGAACGCCTCTATAAAGTATTTCGCCACTTTCTAATTTTTCAAAAGGCAGGTCTTTTGTGCTTGCACCGCCAAAAATAAAGTTTTCATTATATTTTCCATTTGCCTGTTGCAAAAAGCTCTCTATCAACTGGTCAACTTCTTGTTTATATGCTTGACGACTTTCAAAAGCACTATTTGGGTCACTGTAACTTAACAATGACTTTTCAATAAATGTTCTTCCCATACGAGTACAGCCTTGGACATTTGTTGTTACTTCTTCTAATTTAGCAAGAGCATCCAATGTATTTGCTTTTTGTACTTCTGTTCTTTGGAAGTTACTTCTCAATTTAAAAGATTTCATTGCAGCTGCAGGATCTTCTGCAATTTTATTAAAATTTCTATTTGTTGCAACTGTATTTCTTTTTGAGTCTAAGTCACCCAAAGCATTGTTTAAATTTGTGGAATATCTACGAATCATAGCATTTGTAGTAATACGCATTCCCATTCCGCCCATAGCCATGATGATTACCTCCTTATTTATTATCTACCTACAACGCCCATACCATTTATAACTTTGTCTAGTGCTTCATCTAATGCTGTCATAAGTCTTGCAGAAGCAGTATAGGCTTTTTGATATTTCAATATATCGATACCTTCTTCGTCCAAAGAAACACCAGATATGGCATCTCTGTTATTTGCAATGTCATTTGCGACAGTAATATAATTATTGATTAATACTGTAGAAGATTTAATATCTAGCCCAAGCTGATTACCTACATTGTCATAAAATTCTACAAAAGTACCATTGAATATTTGTTTTTGTGTGCCATCAGGCTGTGTAAATGTATAATTTAATTTTTGTCCAAACACAGAAATTAAATGGTTGATATTGTCATTATAACCTGCTGTTTGAGATGGGTCATGTGTTTGTACAAAGTTTGTTTTATTGTCTGCCCAATCTTTTGTAATTGAAAAATTAGCAGCTGTAATTTTATCATAATCAATTTTTGGTACTTTTCCATCCATTGGTTTCAGCCCAACGTTTCCATCATTAACTGCACCTTCAGCAATTTGGTTTAATAAAGGGTCAGTTTGGTCTAATATAGTACTATCCGCTAAATCTTTTAAGGTTTCAAGTTTTGTAACATTGCTACCATCTGCTAGTTGAAGAGGTTTACCTTGTTTATCTACCCAGTCACCAGGATTTACTGTTACTTTGTTACCATTAGCATCTTCAATCTCTTTTGCCTCTCCTGTATATTTTACAATACCATATGCAGCCAATGCAGAAGGGTCCAATGCAACATTATCAGGTACATCAGTAGTGCCATCAGGAATGGTTACAATATTGCCATCTGCATCAAGGAATTGACCATCTGCATTTGTTTTAAATATATCAGGTAATGGCTTGTCAGCAGTGCCTGTTACTCCGCCATAGCTAAGATAGGTATTACCATCTGGAGTTGTCGCATTTTTTATAGGTACTTGACCATCTGCACCAAAAAGAGCATTTGCATAACTAATTGGTTTTCCTTCAGAATCCAGCAAAGGATTACCATCATTATCTTTCATATTTGCTTCATTAAATACTTTTGCAATCTGTCTTGCAAATACATCAAGCATATTCAAATAATAATCATAACCACGGTCTTTTGTGCCATCAAAATCTCCTGCACGATTAAACATATCTAAAGCAGCTTTGATACTACCGTTATCTTCTTGCATTTTTTCATACATATTTGTTTGGTCACCCATATCTAATACAGGATTACCATTTTCATCTGTTACAACATTACCAGCAGCATCTAATTCATAAGGTGAACCATCAACATCTGCAACTTCTTCTGTATATTCTGCACCTTTTGTATCTTTAATAGTAATCTTATCACCATCTACAGAAAAATTAGCAATTTTTTTAGTATCTGCATCAAATAAAGGAATACCATTACCATCTTTTGCAGAAGTACCTCCTAATTTGATATTAGGTAATTTGATGAAAAATTTTGTACCTTCTACTGGGAATGTTTCTTCCTCTACTACAATGTTAGCATAACCAGATAAGCCTTTTTTTTGTATATCATCAGTGTTAGCTTTAGGAGTATAGACAACTCTATTTTGTGGGTCAGCTGGGTCAGTAACCTCTTTATATACGTCACCACCATTTTGTGCAATACCTAAGTTATATACAATATTAGCATAATTTTCTTTTGATATTGCTAAATCTGCTTTTGCATCCTCTAAAGCCTGTTTTTGAGTAGCTATTTCACCTGTAGTGGCTGGGTTCTCATAAGTAGGAGGATTAGGAGGAAAGCTTTTTGCAGGGTTATCTTGAATTGTTCCAAAAATATTAATTAATTTATTGTAAATACCTGTGCCATCGGATACACCATTGGTATTTAAGGCATTTAATTCAGTTATATTAGTAGGTGCAGTATCCTGTCCATACAATTTCTGATTATATATTGTTTCAATTCTTCTTAGACTTGCTAATTTTTCTGTTAATTGTTTTTCTTCATCAGAACCTGGAGTTGCATTAGCTAATTGCTCTTGTGTAGATTCAATTGCTCTATTATTTGCTCTTACTGATTTTACTATATCATTTAATTCCTCATGAAGTTCATTTCCTCGTCTGCTTAAACTAACAATTCTAGAACCAATACTGTTGATTGTATTATTCAGTTGTTCGGTATTTTGCATTTCTTTAATCATTGCATTAGTAAAAAAATGAATATCTTCAAGCAAACTATTAATTGCTTTTGCCTCAGCATCTGTAAAACCGCCTGCATCATTTGGTTTTAATGCACTACCAATATCTGCAATGGGGTTGCCGTTGACATCTGTCATGGTCAAATGAGAACATTCATCATCAATTTGAAATTCTGCTGCTTTATCATGGTCAATCAGTGTGTATTTAAAAGGATTACCCTTTTCATCAACACCAACCATTTTTACAGTACATTCTGCTGCGGTTTTGCTGGAAAGTCCAACATATTTATCTTCATATGTAACTTCAATTTTAACATAGTTAGAAAGCTCATCTAAAAGTAAATTTCTTTCGTCACGCAATTCTAGTGCAGGATTGCCTAGTATTTCATTTTCATTGATACTGACATTTAAACTTGTAATATCTTTTAAAAGCTGATTGATAGCAGGTATTGTTTGTTCTTTAAATTCTGTCATATTATCTGTTTTTGCTTGTTCTATTCTGTTAGAATAATTATTAAAGTATTGTGACAATAACTGCAATTCTGTTTTTGCCATATTTTGAAATTCATTATTTGCCGCTTGTGGGTCAAATTCATTCAGTGCTTTGAATACCGCTTCTAATTGATTATGAATACTACCATCTTTTTCTACTTCATCTAAAACGCTTTGTAAATCTTCTAAAGAAGCAAGTGTCTTATCATAATATCCTACGCCTGCCATTTCTGTACGAAAACGTAAATCCAGATAAGGGTCACGTACTTGTTCTACTCTATTTACGACAACACCATTTCCTATATAAGTTTCGTTTACACTTCCCCATTGTCTAGGACCGGTTGTAACATTAAAACTATCTAAATCGACACGTTGTCTTGTAAATCCTTTTGTATTAACATTTGAAATATTTTGACCGATTACATTCAGAGCAGCTTGACTTGCAGACATACCAAGCTGTGCTGTTGTAAAGCCAGCGAATGTTGAACGAATCATTGACATTACCTCCATTTATATATCATATAATCTTATTTGTGAAGTTAATTTTATTATTTGTTTGTAATTGTCCATTAGGAGCATAAGTAGTACTATTTTGAGAAGCATCAGTAGATTGCTGTAATATATCTAATGCTCTGTTAATACCCATTAATTTGACTTCTATAATACTTTTGGCATTGCTATGAATTTTCTGATAATAATCCATTGTTTCTGTTAATGCATCATATAATTCTTGAAATTCTTCTTGATATTGTTTATCTTTCATATTTGTAATGATTTGTGAAAATTTCATATTTTCAAAGCCTAAATCTTTTTGTATAGATTCTCTTTTTTTATCTAATCCACGAAATTGTAAAAGATAAGCCTGCTCCTCTTTCATACAATCGTTTAATGTATCAATATCTTTTTTTGTAACTGCCTCCAATTTTGTTTGTTCGATTTCTGTTAAATCATCAAAAAGCAAAACAAGTTTTTCAAGCAAGTCTAAAAAATCATCTAATTTATACATAATAACTCCTTCTATAATGATAAACAGCAGCAATCCACTCTTTTATAAAAGAGTGTGCTACCTTTTTTATTAAAACAATATCTTTTTTACAATAGCGTCTAAATCTATTTGATAAGTTCCTTCAGCAACTTTTTGCCGAAGTTCGTTGAGTTGTTCCGAAGACGCTGGTTTTCTTACTTCTGAAGAAAGTTTGCTTGTAATATTGCTAACAAAGTTGTCATTAGAATCAGAAGAAGGAGTGGATTGAATCAAAATTTTATCGAAATTTTGATTAATCCTTCTTTGATTTTTTTCAGAAATTTGCAACCTTGCTGTTTCTTTTTGTATAGTATAAGAAGTGTGAAGACTATTAGATACTATTTTCATGGAATCACCCCAATTCACTTTATGCGAAATTTATTATCATGCACTTTATCAGACATTAGTAAATATTCAATGCTGTTTATTTGCAATAAATTTGTTACACAAATTTATAAATATATTTCACTTTATTTTTTAGTATTTCTAAAAATAATTTACTTATTACATATATCGGCAAAAGAACGCAAATCATAATAGTTAGGGGGATTTTACTGCTTATTTTATTTTTCAGAATAATAAAAGCCGCATATTATTTTTGTAAATAATATGTGGCTCAATCTGTCAAAAAACCTTGAGAGGGTTGCTCTCAAACTCTCACTTCTTTCTTAAAAGAAAGAAGCAAAGAATTTTAAACGGTGCAAAGCGTAGACAAACTATGTTTCCTTAAAAAAGTTAATTTTACAAGGAAAAACGCTAGTTTTTCCAGTAAAGTTTTTTGTCCAACTTTTTTTCAAAAAAGTTGGTGGGTGTGGGTGAAACCCACAAAAAAAGACTTTATTGACAGACTGAGAGTATACCAATATCAGTATACTCTTTTTCTTTTTAATTGATATTTGTTATACATCAACCATTTTTCAATACCTTATCAATTTCTGCAATCAATCGTTTTTTCATAGGTGGTTTCAATAAATATCCCGCTGGCTTCAAATTCAGCACTGCCTCAATATTTTCTCGGTCATTCACAGCAGTTAAAAAAATAACTGGTATATCTTTCATATCATTATCTGCACGTATCATTTCTAACGTCATTTTACCATCACAGACGGGCATTTCATAGTCCAGTAAAATTAAATCTGGACGCTGTTTACCAATAGAAGTCATTGCTTGCGCTCCAGATATTGCAACAGCTATATCATACTGTTCCTCCAACATGACCTTTATTGTACGAAGTGCTGTACCATTATCGTCTACCACTAAAATCCGTTTCTTTTTTATTGGTTCTTCTTTTAAAACTTCTTCTTTTTCATTTTGTTTCAATCGTCTAAAAACGGCATCTATAATCATACCATTCTCTATTGGACGAATTAAATTTTCAAATTGGTCGTTTTCATAATACTGAAAAAATTTACTGCTTTGTTCTCTTGTGCCTATAGTCAGAACTGGAGTCTGTGCATATTGGTCGCTCAGCATAGCAAAAATAGATGTATCCATATCATGAGCACCAATTAAACTGATTAAAACCAAGTCAGGTTTCACAATTTTCATCATTCCTTCTAAAACATTTGCATTTTCAGAGCAAAGCTGTACATGAAAATGTTGCGACAAAAGTTGATTCATTTCCCTGACAACACCGTTGAGCTTTCCAACTAACAAAATTTTTTTCATTCATAATCCTCCATTTCCAGCCTGAAAATTTGTATACAGGCACAATATTACAAATTCAAATATATTTATTGCATTATTTGCTCCATTAATAATTCTACACAAACATTCACTTCAGTTAAATTCAGATTGGTTACTGCATCAGCTAACCTTTTGATGTTATGCTCTATATCTTCTGTATATACATAACTTTGTAGCTGTTCCATCAATTCATCTGCCTTATCAATATCCATCTCCTGCATACTAAAACGAATCATTTCTAACAATGCCAATATAATAGAAGTATCATTTATCTGCATTTGAACTGTTTCTCCTATACCAAACACACCTTGCAGTTTTTGACGATAACTACGCCATTCTGTCAAAAATATAGGTGTAACAGATAAAAGTACTTCCATATTGCCATGTCGTGATGCGGATTCCAACAATTTAGCAACACCAGAAAGTGGTAAAATTCCCACTGTAGCTGCAAGACCTTTCATTGCATGCACTTGGATTCGGTATTGTTCTATCTGTCCTATTTCTGTAATCTGTTCATATATCTGTTCCAGACGGTCTGCAGCAGAATCAATTTGAGCATAAAATTCATTAATCGTATATTCCATCAATTTTTTATCTGGCAAATGCATATATATATATTGCCAATCCAGTCCATCTACTGGAGGAAGTTCCTCCAAAAATTCTGCTGAATCATTGTATTCTTCTTCTGATATTACTTCTTTCAACAGTTCCTCTGGCAACATCTTTTTGACTAAATTCTCAAGTTTTTCTGGTACAATCGGCTTTGATAGAAAATCATCAAATCCTTCTGACAAATATTGTTCTCTTGCTCCTACAACTGCATTTGCTGTTAAAACAATAATTGGTGTATGTTGACAAGGAAAATTTACAAATGTTTTTATATGATGTAATGTTTCTACTCCGTCCATCTCTGGCATCATATGGTCTAAAAAAATTAAATCATAATGATTTTTCTGCACCAATTCTAAACATTGTGTGCCACTTTCAGCTTCCGTTACCTGAATATCTGTTTTCTTCAAAAGATTTCTAAAAACTCGACGGTTGACAGCATTATCATCTACCACCAGTATATTTGCATCTGGAGCAAAAAGCTTTGTATGATAATGATAATCTTGTGCAATCTGATATACCCTAGAATTAAAATCTCCTATTGGCGTACTATCAACAATATTTTGTTTCAGTTCAAAAAAGAATTTTGAACCTTTTCCATATACACTTTCAACTTGAAGTTTACTACCAAGCAACTCTAAAAGATGAATTGTAATACTCATGCCAAGCCCAGTACCTTCAATATTTCGGTTTCTATTTTCCTCAATTCGTTCAAATTCCACAAAAAGTTTTGGCAAATCTTCCTCTTTTATTCCAATACCTGTATCTTCTACTTCAAACAGAAGTACTTCTTCATCATTTATTTGAGAGCCTTTTACTCGTAACCATACCGTTCCCTCATGTGTATATTTTACTGCATTTGTAAGAATATTTGTTAATATTTGACGAATACGAACATCATCTCCATACAACTTACAGGGAATATTAGAATCAACATTTACTTCAAAGTCAATATTCTTATTTTTCGCCCGTTGCATGGACATATTTACCAAATCGTGTATCAAACTACTAATATCATATGTCACTGGCACAATTTCCATTTTTCCTGACTCAATTTTGGAAAAATCTAAAATATCATTGATTAGTGATAGTAATGTCTGTCCAGCCGTATAAATATCCATGGCATACTCTTTAATATTGTTTTCTTTTGATTCACGCAAAATCATTTCATCCATACCAAGTATTGCATTGATTGGTGTACGGATTTCATGCGACATATGTGCTAAGAACTTTCCCTTTGACTCATTTGCAGACAATGCTTCATAACGTGCCATATCCGCATCTTGTTTTGCAATGGCAAGCTGTATGTTTTGTTGTTCTATCACTTTTATTTCTTTTTCCAAAAGATGTGCATTTTCCTCTACATTTTCTCGATACTCTCGTGATAACTGCAAAATATGGACAATAGCCATTATTATGCTGAATGCAGTCATACTATACTGATAAACAATACTCGCATTTTGAAAAATAATATTTATCATACTGCCAAAAAAAATAATACAAAATGCTCCAACAGCAAGCAATGTCTGAAGGTATCTACGATTGTAATAAAACTGCAGTAACTTTATAATCGTTATCATACAAATTACCCCTATGGTAAATGCTGGGAGCAAAACCATTTCTTCCATATTTTGTATACCTAATATATTTAATAAAAGCTGTAACAATACACTAAATACTACAAAAAATAGCAGTATAGAATAACTGTATGGATACATTATACTCATATTACACTCAAAATACATCACTAAAAATAAACAAAACATTAGTAACAGATATTCCTGCATAACATAGGCTTCTTGCATATCATAAAAAATGGCTAATGTATCCGTTGCAATAAAACAACTGATTCCTGCCACTACACCAATCAATGCTAAATATAATTCTCCTCGTAAAGGCTGGTGCGTATAT
>ERZ808049.799-NODE-799-length-11403-cov-3.541939_pt1 | contig 11403 bp, 13 predicted proteins | sample MGYA00380198_ERZ808049 | MGnify/ENA primary metagenome ERZ808049 (study PRJEB31490, sample SAMN06133414) | mouse gut metagenome | isolation source: Z2_2 | host: mice | place: China: Chengdu | collected 2015-05 ...
AGGCAAATTGATGGAGCACCGCCTATATTCAAAACAAAAAGGCGCTCCCCGCCACGCAGTTCCCTGCAGGCATAAGAGCGCCACTGTTGACGGTATAAAATTGAGCATAACAAATCTACAGGGCTATATAGTTATAGCACCGCTTGCTTGCTTGCTTGCTTGCTTGCTTGCTTGCTTGCTTGCTTGCTTGCTTGCTTTAGAATGGCATAACTTCTCATATTTGTCAAGCTCTCTTTCTAAAAAATATACTGTAATTATAGCAGAAATCTGCTATTCTCGCAAGGGGGAGAGGTTTGTCGATTTGTAAAACATTATAACGATAGATACCCCCCCGTGAATAGTAACTATTTACCGCATAAACTTTCACTCTATGCGTAAGGGCCACTGAATCATGTTTAAAGCATTCTATTGTTGCAAATGGAATTTCAACCTCTGTTTGCAAATTCTCTGTTTCATTAACAATATATCCCATATCGCCTACAATGCAGATATTATATTCTAAAGAATAGTCTTTAAATATTTTCTGAATATTTTTATTGATCATACTTACCAATATAGATTTTGGAACATACCAATTTACAATCTCACAAGTATCATGACCATCCGCACATTTAATTTTTAAGGATGCCCCACACTCACATTCTTTTATTATCCCCCTTCCCATCTTCAACTCTGTTCCACATTCAGTGCAATATGGAGTCTCATAAGAATCACAAGTTTTGCAATATATTCTCGGAAACTTGATAAACCATTTACTATTATCCAATACCGATAATTTATCTACCGGAATCTGGAACTCATACTCGTCTCTATCAAGAGAAGCTATAATTTGTGTCAAATACCAATTCAGTTGCGTAATTTCAATTCCGCTTGCCCCTGTCCATTTTATTTCCTGTCCTACTTCTTTAAAAATTTCTTCAGCTGGCTTCCCTTTTAATTTATCAATTTCCTCCAAAATAATTTTAATCGAATTTTCAGACCACTCAAACAGGACAGAAGCTGGCAAATGTTTATAAATTCCAATACTGCCGTTTCTAACATTATATTTAATCGTAGCATCAATATTCTCGGTAATTGCCGAGATAAAACTCCCAGATGTATCAATTCTCTCAGAGCGAATTCTGCTAATCTCTTCTTCTTGATCAGGCGTAATTCCCCCAGCTCTTGACACAATCGTTTTCTCTCCACCTTTTCCCTGCAACACAATTCTGCTTATAGCCTTAGAATTTGTGCATTTGTCAATTGCTGATTTTGGGGGCTTTATTTGTGTTACCGGGTTTTCAAATAAATCAGCAATGTATTTTGTCATAAAAGCCCGTCATTTTCTCATGTTTACTAATGCAGGCAAGATATGTTGATGCCTTTCCAATCCATAAGCATCCTCTATGTTGTTCCCATACACTGGCATTTTGCCCATCCTCATTAATGTAAGCATATTCTTTGCTATAAACATATAAAACTTCTGTACGGTTCTCATATTCTTTTACAGATAAAATTTTTAATTTTATATATCCAGAAACAGAAAGATATTCCTCCTCCACATTTTCCAGGGAATTAACAATACCATAATCTGAATCTTTCAACGATGAATGAAACCAGATAAGGAGAAAATTTATAATTGTGTTTAAGGCAGTAGACACAACAATGTGAAGTGAATATCTTATTTGGAGGAATTACAAAATGGCAAAATCTTTATTTGAACAGTTAGGCGGTACATATCGGAAAGAAAGTGATTACTTAATACCATGCTTGACTGTACCCGCCGAAGAAGAACAGCCAATAGGCGTATGGGGGCAGCGGCATCTGGACTATCTGAAGCAGTACCGCAAGGTTACATACACCAATCTTCTCACAAGCGGCAGGCTGAACATTTACCTTGCCGACATTGACAGGCAGGCGCAGGAACGCTTTGAAAAACTCATAGAGGGCATGAAACAGACACAGGGCAAACGGAACGTCTAAAGGAAGAAAACGCCTTAGAATGGACAGGACGGCTCAACAACATAAGGGCGTGTGCAAGGGAGATTGTGAACGAAGAAATTATTCAAATGTAAAAGATAAGGGTGGGGAAAACCTCACCCTTATTTTCGTCAAACAATGCAATTTCAATGTGAAGATGACAGTATTGAAAATTGCTTTAAAGCCCTTTCATCATGCGTGTGGACATCAGGCAAGTTTCTCCGTTGGAAAAATGGATGATTCGATTTTTAGTGTCAACTTCTTTTATATTATTTTTGTTTACCAAAAATGCCCGATGGCAACGCACAAAATTGCTGTCCAATACGCCTGTTAGTTCTTTTAAGGTGCTGGGAAATTCAATCTGGCGGTCTTTTGCATGGAGAATGACTTTATGGATATTGCTGGAAGTTTCAAAAAATAAAATATCCTCATAATCCACGCTGATTTTACGTCCGCCAACTTCAAGGGTATAGACTTTATGTGTCTTGTTGGTTTGGAGCATATGCCGCTCCATTGCATTTAACAGACATTCTCTGAGTTTCACTTTTGCTTCGGCAGGGTTGTCTTTTAATACAAAGTCCATCGCCTCTACCCGATACTGAAAAGTCATATAGCTCAGTTCTGAATGTGCTGTTATGAATATGATGAAACCACGGGGGTCATACAATCTGATTTGCTGTGCCAGCTTCATTCCATTCATGCTGCTGTTCAAGTCAATGTCAAGGAAATAAATGCCTGTGTTCTGGCTGGTCTTGACTTTTTCCAACAATATATAAGGGTCTCCTGTATCTAAAGTAAGCTGCATATCTAATTCTTCTATCAGAACAGTATTTTGAATGATATTTACAACAGTCCGCCGCTGTGCGGCATTGTCTTCGCATACAAAGATATCTAACATATGATATCATTCCTTTCTGTCAGTAAGTTCTATATGTTGTGTAAAATAGTCGCATTTCATTGTTGTTTCTAATAGCACGTTGTCATAAGAACTGATGATTTTCTGGGCATTCCCGAGCCCGATTCCTTGATGCCCGATTTTTGTGCTAAAGCCTTTTTGCTTTAATTTATGCAGCATTAGACCGCTATCCCGAAAACGGTTGCTTATGATGATTGATACGCCAGTTTTATTCTGGATGATATTTAAGCCTATTTGCGGCTGTTCTGTCTCCAATGTGGCTTCAATCGCGTTGTCCAAAAAAATCCCCAGTATTCTGGCAAGGTCAACCGTATCTATCAGAAAACTTTCCACTTTGTCTGGAATATCAATGGTGATGTCAATCCCCGATTCATGGGCGTAAATCATTTTTGCCGAGAGCAGGCTTTTGATTTCTAACACACTGATGTTGCTAAGCTGGTTCAGTTTATAATCTTCCCCCGTAATCAAATTCTTCGTTGGGAAGATTTTGCTTTCAAAAAAATCCTTTAACCTATCCATATCACCATCTTCAATATAACCAGATAGAGAGAGCAGAATATTAACGTAATCATGCTTAAAGGAGCGCAGGCTGTTATACATAGCTTCTAAATTCCGTGTGTAGTCCTGTAAGTCCTGCATAGCTTTCTGCTTTGCTTCGGTCTGTATCCGTTCCAGATAAGAGCGGCGCATAGCCAGAAATAAACAACACATCACTAGCAGATACCCCGAAATATGCAAGGCATTATTATATATCATTTTGCCGATAGAGCCGTTTTGTCCTGGAATCAAATTATCAAACAGATAGATGGTTATAAGGAGCAGTAATGCAGCATCTATCACATACCATGTCTGCGGAAGACGTAAAATCCCTTTGCCAGACAGGAATACTTTTTTCAACAGCTTGCCGCAAAGCAGCGTAATCCAATAAAACAGCAAAGTATAAATCAAATCAATGCCGTAAGAAAAATACCATTGATTTGATAAAGGTGAGGGCATCAGTATATCAAGAAAATTTGCCAGCAAATTCTCTGTCACAACGGCAAGCATACATCCAACCATACCCATAAAAACATTCTGCGGCGCAGTGTCACGGCAAGCAAGCAACCCATAAATACATACCGCCACCAGAATACCGAACAAACCGTATGGAACACAGGCGAGGAGCGTTACAGGCATTCCAGCAACTAACAGCAATATATAAAGTACGCTAAACGCTTTGAAGTTCATATGCTGAGGCCATACATTGCGGATAGCAAGGGAAAGCCGAAAAAAAGATAGCAGCATTTCAATATATTCCTTCTTTCGATATTTACTTCCCTAATTATACTTTATACCATTCTATATATCAACTCCCCCCTGCAAAAATGACGAATAAGTGCGTGTTCTGTAAAAAGAAAAACGCACTTATTCATGAATTAGGGCGTTTCATGACTGTTTTGAAAGAATTGCTGTTTTCTCTGATATACTATTTTGCAGTACATAAATTTATTTTGGAAAGGAAACAGGAAGATATGAAGCATTTATTAAAAGGAGCTGCCGTAGCAGCGGTGGTATTGGTTGCTTTAATGGCAATCAATATGTTTTGTAATATGTATGACATTCACTTAGACCAGACAGCGACAGGTACAATATCAGCAGTTTGTGCTATGCTGTTTTATCATGGATTGATTAGGAATGAAAAAAGTAAAAATGATGGGAATGAAAAATAACGAGTAATCATTTTGCAGGCCATATATTTTTAAAGGAGTAGATTACTAAAACGTCTGCGAATAAACATAAACGCAGCAAGTTATAACAAAAATTTTCACATACATAGAATAAATATAGCAAAGACATGAATAAAGATACAGAGCTGATGAACAAGTGAGAAATTACCGTTCGCTGGCTCTGTTTTGTTTTATAAGATTTTAAGGCAAACGCCCGCCATATAAAAAAAACGGTGTTTTGGTGGGCTGATTTGCTACGCCCGAAAAGACTTAACAGACACTCTCCAGACCGGTTTTGAAGTTTGGAGGGGTTTTTTATGTTCTTTTTTCGGGCAGTAATCTATCTGCTCATGCAACGCAGATTTGGCTTATATATAGCATATCGGAGATTGGCAGGAAACCAGTTAAAAAAATCCCTGCTTATGCAACGCTACTTCTCACCATGAAACCAGAAGTAGAATCTCCACTTAACAGAATATATATCTCCTATAACCGTAGAGGTCACAGAACCTTTGCGGTTTTTCTTTTGTCGTTTTTTATCGGAATGTGCCGAAGGGCTGTTTTTGCTGTTGGCTGCCGTTCGCCACCTTTCCAATCTGGATTATTACATTTCAAAAATTTCAGATTGGAGGAAAAAAGAATGGCATACAACAACGGACGGGAGAACAGGAAATGGCTTATTTGGAAAGAATCCGAGGAAAAAATATTGCGGGAACATGGCGTTGATGAAACCACCATTAATCAAATCCGCACAGACGACAGGGCAGACTTCAATTCCAACAGGCGGTTTTACCATTGGACAAGCGACTTCGGCGAATACCTTGAGGGGATGGCAGACAAAGAACGGCGTACAGAGGTAAAGATGGTTTCTGATTTACTGGACGAGATTGAGGACGAAACTCTGTATTGGGCATTGCTTACGGTGGACAGGCGTACCCTGCAAATTATCCTGCTGAAAATGCAGGGCTATTCCACAAAGGAAATTGCCCCTCTTGTGGGATTGACAATGGGTGCTATCTATGCAAGGTTAGACCATCTGCGGAAAAAGTTACGGAAGATTTTATAAGCATCTAATATAGAGGGTTTTTCAGTGGGCTATTGGATGGGGGATAAAATTCTCCCATCCAATTTAAAATTAAAAGAATAAAATTCCCGTCCACAGGGAATACTAAAAAGTTTGCCCAAAATCTTGACACAAATATAGCCACTATGATATTCTAAAATACTCATAGGAGAATTAGAAGTAAGACAGAAATGGAGCTGTCAGAATGACACCAGATAAACTATTGAATTACTGCCTTCAAAATCTTGAGGGGACAGTCTTAGTTGAGAGTTGGGGCGAGAAAGGGATTTTCTATAACCCAGACCATGTGCTGAAGCGTGGCGTTTATATATTGACGGTTAAGGAAAAAGACGGTGATAATGACAAAGGTTCTGGTTTAAACAGGGAGAACGTCTACCGTGTGAATCTGGGAATACGGAAAAACACTTTTGCGGAATTGTTTGGGGCAGTCCCAAAACGTCCGCCAGCAGGCGGCGTTGTAGATATGGATTACGACTTTACCGCATTGAATGAGATACTTCCCCATCCCGTCTACGCATGGATGGCGTGGATATGTGCGTTGAACCCCTCTGAAAAGACATTCGAGGAATTGAAACCATATATCCAAGAAGCCTATGAGTATGCAAAGGAGAAATTTAAGAAACGCAGGAAGTAATCTTGAAGATTGAAAATTTAATATGAACATAGATGGAAGAATAAACTGTCAGCTAATGGACGAGACTGACCGCCGCCGAATTTATGCTGCCCTTTTCGGCTGGCGTATGGCAGCATGGTTTTGAATCTCAAAGCCGTTACATAGCATTGCGAATCCGAGCAGGAGAAAATACTCCTGTCATTCGTGATGCGGTGTAGCGGCTTTTTCATTTATCCAAAAGTCAAGAGAAATCAAATCCAGAACGGAGGTGCAGGGACATAGGATTTTCTTTTCGGAGGGTAAGACAGGTATGGAAGAATGCCGCTGCACAGGAAAAATGCTCTGCGGCGTTGTCCACAGAGATAGCGAGCATCGGATTGTGTCAGCCACAATCCAATCCACAGCCTAAAGGTGTGTGGACTTCTCTCAGGGGACAGCCCCTGTTTACCCCGAAGAAAGAAAAATAAGACTGGAGGATTGAGGAAAATGAGCAGAGAAAAATCAGAAAAGGACGTGCGGAATGTCCCGATTACTGTCCGATTGAACGAGGAAGAACATGAAAAATTAAAGCAATGCGCCGCCGCTTGCGGTCTGTCCGCAGCAGAATTTATGCGCCAGTTATGCAAAGGAAACGCCCCGCAGCCAAAGCCAAAAACCGAGTTTTGGGAACTGTTAAACAAGCTCTATGAGGTGCATTGACGCTTTCAAAAAGTGTGTTCCATACTATCCAACCGCCGCTGAAATCTGTAAGGAGATTGAAGATTTTATCTTAGAACTGCAACAGAAAACAAGTCTCCCACAGCGGTTTAGCGTAAAAGAACTGACAGAACAGGGGGTGGTATGATATGGCGGTAACGAGCCTATGGCATGTCAAAGGGAGCATAAAAGACTTGATTGACTATATAGAAAACCCCGAGAAGACTGTGCCGAGTGAAGAAATGCAGGACTTCTTTGACGTGTTCTCCTATGTGAAAAATCCGTCAAAAACAAATGAGGGCGAGTATGTTTCCGCAATCAACTGTCTGAAAGAAACCGCCTTGCAGCAGATGATTTTGACAAAGAAACAGTACCAAAAGACAGGTGGGTATATCGCATGGCACGGCTACCAGAGCTTCAAGCCAGACGAGGTAACGCCCGAACAATGCCATGAAATCGGATTGAAATTAGCAAGGGAAATGTGGGGTGATAAATACCAGATAATCGTTGCCACACACCTTGACAAAGGACATCTCCATAATCATTTCTGTTTTAACTCCGTTTCTTATCTGGATGGGAGCAAATACAATTACTCAAAATCGGAGCAGAAACGGTTAAGGGAAGTGTCCGACCGCTTATGCCGAGAGTACGGTTTGCCGGTAATTGAAAACCCGAAGAAAGCACCGTCAAGACCGCTTTATCTGGACGAAAAGAGCGGAAAGCCGACAAGATACAACGTCTATCGGGAAGATTTGAGGGAGGCAATCAACGGGAGCAGGGATTTGCAGCACATGATGAAATACCTTGCCGACAAGGGATATGAAATTGATTTTTCGGGTAGCCATTGGAAAATGAAGCTGCCGCAGTATAAGCATTTCACAAGGTTAGACACACTTGATGAGCGGCTGACGCCCGATTTCATACGGTCATGTTTAGGCGGGGCTTCCCGATATGGGAACTACAAAGCAAGGATTTCCTACTCCCCGCACATGCCAGAGCAGTATAAAAACGCATGGAAACCGCATCAGAAAACCCCAGGGATTTTAGTGTTATATTACTACTGGTGCTATCAGTTAGGGATATTTCCCAAAGGCACGGACTACAAGCCGACAAGCCCGCTGATGAAAGAGGAGCTTCGGAAACTGGACGAGATTACCGCACAGGTACGGTATATGTCAAAGCATAACATCTCTACACTCTCCGACTTACACGCCGACAGGGAGCAAAACCAGAGTGAGATGAATAAACTTATCGACTACCGCCAGCATTTGCGGAACAAGGTACGCCGTGCCACACCAGCCGAAAAAGAAACACTCCGAGCCGAAAAACAGGGCGTGACAGAGCGGATAACGGAGCTTAGAAAGCGGCTGAAATATACAGATGAGATTGAGAAACGCTCCGCACACATTGACGACTGCTTAAACCAAATCCATGATACGATTGAAAATCAGCGGTTAAATACAAACGCCAGAACAGGCAGGGCAGACCGCAGGAGGGAGGAATTATTTCGATGAGTGAACCTTTTGGCGGCACAGAAAAAGAAGAATTTTCAGAAGAAACTGCCATCCGTCAGATGATTGATGGGATTACGGACAGCCTTGCATCCATGACAAAAGAAGAACGGTTAGAATGGTTTCGCAGGTCACAATATCCCCATCCAATCAATTTCCAAAAAGAGATAGACGGCACGGTTTATACAGTCAATGCCCATTTTAACGCCGCCGCTGCTGAGAGCATTCAGGAAAAAACCGAACGCATTCTCCTAAAACTATAAACGGCATTTGAATTAAGGCTTTAAAGCGTTGAAGTATTCTGCCAGATATGGTATGATAATGACACCTACAATTCATATCATGTCTGGCTGTGGAAAGGAGAACTATGAGCAATCAGCCAGAAAAAATAACAGCTTTATACTGCCGTTTAAGCCGTGATGATGAGCAGGACGGGCTTTCGGGCAGCATCAAGAATCAGCAGTCCATACTGGATAAATATGCAAAAGACAACGGTTTCCGCAATCCCCGCTTCTTTGTAGACGACGGATTTTCGGGGGTTACATTTACAAGACCCTCTTTTATGGAGATGATGGATTTAGCCGAGCAGGGGAAAATCGGGACAATTATTGTCAAAGACCACTCAAGGCTTGGGCGCAACCGCCTTGTTGTCGGGCAGTTGCTAGAGGAAGATTTTGAACGTCTGGACGTGCGGTATATTGCCGTCATGGACAACATTGACACAGCAAAAGGCATCAGCGACCTTGTTCCCATGCAAGACTTATTCAACGAATGGCACGCCAAGAACACGAGTCAGAAAGTGCGGAATGTCCTCCGCAATAAGGGACTGTCAGGCGCACCACTTACAACCATCCCGCCATTTGGATACAAAAAGAATCCAGACAACCCAAAAGAATGGCTTGTTGACGAGCCTGCGGCTGAAGTTGTAAAACGGATTTTTGATATGTGCGTGGAAGGGTTCGGACCGACGCAGATAGCAAAAAAGCTAAGCGCAGACAAGGTGATGACCCCTACAGAATACTGGAACAGCATTGGGAAGGTGTACCGTAAACCACCCGCTATTCCGTCCCACTGGTCAGCTAACAGTGTGGGGAACATTCTCTCACGACAGGAATATATCGGGGACACTGTCAATTTCCGCACCACAAGCAAATCTTTCAAGCACAAGAAACGTCTGGAACGCCCACAGGGGGAATGGCAGATATTTAAAGACACTCATCCCGCCATTATTGATGAAGAAACTTTTATGCTTGTGCAGGAACTTCGGGAACACCGTCGTAGACCGACAAGGAGTGGGATTGTCAGCATGTTTTCTGGTCTACTCTACTGTGCGGACTGTGGAAAAAAATTATATTACAACGCAACAGACAACAAGCAACAGCATCCCTATTTCTTCTGCTCCAGCTACCGAAAAAATTCCGAGGTATGCTCTGCCCATTATGTCCGTGAAAAAATTGTGGCAGAGATTACATTAGAAAGTATGCAGCGGGTATTCTGGTATGTGCAGAGTCTTGAAAAGGATTTTGCCAGAAAACAGATGGCAGCTTTCGGAGATGAGAAGAAAAAGGAACTTGACCAAAAGCGGAAGGAGCTTACAAAAGCAAAAAAACGCGCAGTTGAGATTGACCGCCTTATCCAGAAAATCTATGAGGATAATGTCAATGGGAAGATTTCTGATGAACGGTTCGCCACCATGTCGATGGCGTTTGAGGAAGAACAGCGGCAGATAAAATCCGCCATCCCCAACATGGAGCAGTACCTTGAAACAGAAACAGACAAAAGCGACAGCCTTCAGCGGTTTATTGACAAGGTTAAATGCATCACGCAGCTTACGGAATTAACACCAGAAGTCGTACACGAATTTATTGAAAAGATTGTTGTGTCCAAGCCAGAATATATTGACGGCAAACGCCACCAGAATTTAAAAATATATTATAATGGCGTGGGCATTGTCCGAGAGCCATCGCCAGAAGAAATGGAAGAACTCTTCCAAGAGCATATGCAAAACAGGAAATCCCGCAAAAGCAGCAAAACAGCGTAGCCGCAGGGCTACACTGTCTACATAATCACATTACTATATTTTAGTCTTTGGTATAACATCCTTACGGAATACCGTCCACACGCCGTTTTTTTATATGGTGAACATCCATGCTATGAATGAAATGCAGGCAATAAGCAATAGCTATCCATCTTCTTTTTATCCTCAACACAAATTTGTTTTTTTGCAGATAGCTGTTGCTTAAATTGCCACATTAATTTTTTATCCATTGATTCAAGTTTGGTAAAATTCTTTATGTATATTTTTATTGTTTTTCTTTTTTGCTGACATGATAAAAATAAATTGCGCGGATTAATAGCCCTCCAAACCAGCCGATTGGAGCGGCTATCCAAATTCCATTATAACCAAGCTTTGTGCCAGACAAAATAATAGCGACAGGCACTTGAAGACAGCACAGGGAACATATGGAAGCAATCATCGGCACAAATGATTTTCCATACCCCAAAAGCAATCCGTTTAATACCTGCATGGCTGCAAAGATAATATAAAAAGCAGGCACAATCTTCAGATAGCTGTTGCCAATATCTAAAACAGACGTATCCCTATTGAATATTGATATAAATACAGACGGAAACAATACAATGACAACAGAAATACACGCTGATACTGCAATCCCCATAACCAATGCGTATTTCCCGCCTTTCAATACCCTGTCTTTCCTTTTTGCCCCTAAATTCTGGGCAGTAAAATTAGTCATAGCCTGCCCTAAGTTCAAGGCGGGCATTTCTGCAAAAGCATCTACCTTAGATGCGGCAGTATATGCCGCCATGCAATCCGTGCCAAACCCATTAATCAGAAACTGCAATGACATAAATCCCACACTCACAAATACTTGCTGTATCATGGCGGGCGTACCTAT
>ERZ808049.805-NODE-805-length-11281-cov-4.020350_pt1 | contig 11281 bp, 14 predicted proteins | sample MGYA00380198_ERZ808049 | MGnify/ENA primary metagenome ERZ808049 (study PRJEB31490, sample SAMN06133414) | mouse gut metagenome | isolation source: Z2_2 | host: mice | place: China: Chengdu | collected 2015-05 ...
CTTTTACTGGAGGGCAAAAACTAACTCGTGAAGAAGCAGAAGAATTGAAAGAACTGTTTCGCTCTGAGGATAAATAATACAGTCTTTGGGCTGATATTATAAATATAAAAAAGAAAGGAGAATATTGTAATGCGTTGGAGAGGAGGATAACAAAAGTAAAAATGCCTTATAAGATAGGTTTTTCCATTGCGTGGCAGCATTTAAAATTCTATATTTTTATAAGACATTTTCCTAAGTATAACAGATAAAAGATAAAATTTCAAATTTATTTTAGATTTTAAAAGATTTCAAAGAATATATAGAAAGAAAGGAGAGTTATATTTTATGAAGAAAAAAATTTTTGCTTTGTTATTATTATTTTCAGTTTTATCTATGAATATTGCTTGTTATGCAAGTGAAAGAAATGAAACATTAGAACCTACTATAATACAAGATGTTTGGTATGATATAATAGATAAATTATCAGAAGAAGAATATGGCGGAATATATGTGGAAGACAATGCCTTACATATTAAACCAGTAGATACTAAAGAATCTGTTGAGATTATGCAAGAAATTTCTAAAAGCAGAAATTCTGATATTGTAATTGATGATACTGCTGAATATTCATATAGTGAATTGAAAGAAGCACAAAATAGAATTTCTATTAATAGAGAAAAACTAGATATTGATTCAACTGAAATAAGAAATATGTATAATTCTGTTATAGTTACTGCAAAGGAATGGAATGAAGATAAAAAAGAAATGGTAAAAGAAGTAGCAGGAATAGATAATATTATTTTTGAGGTATATAACGGAGATTATTGTGACTCCTACCCAGAAATGATTGAAGTTGATAATATAATGCCTATGACATATCAAACATATTATATGGGTAGTTTAATGAATAATGTTACAGCAGAAGGAACTCCAAAATCAACTTTAGGAGTCTGTGTAAAATCCGGAAATATAGAGGGATTTATAACTTGTGCTCATGGAAATCGAAAAGATGATAAAATTACAGGAGTAGCTACTGATGTATTTGGAAAAATAACAAAAATACAAATGGGAGGAAAAGTTGATGCAGCATTTGTTGCAAAAGGAACCATTGGAAATATACCTCTTACAAACAAGATATTATTAAATAGTAATCCTGTAAAAACTGGAACAGTATCTTCTGCTGGTGGAGTAATTGAAAATGCAGTTTTAAGATATGGAACTACTAGTGGTTATAGTATAGCTGTTGTAGAATCTACATCTTGGGAAGGCTCTTGGAATGGTAGTAAGGATCCTAATAATTCATATACTGATATGATTAAATTAGATATAGGTACTGAAGGTGGCGATAGTGGAGGACCTCTTTTTTCAATGAACAGTGATGGTACATATAGAATTGTTGGCATTACAAAAGGTACATTTAATGATGGTTCAGGACTTGCCACAAAATGGAGCAATATAGCAAATATATTTGGAGTGACGATATATAAATGATTAGAAAAATAGTACTATTTTTAATAATTTTGATTGTTTTAGGTACATCTGTTTATGCCCATGAGTTATATAACGATTCAAATGATATTTATTTACCAAAATTTTTATCATTTGAAGTACAAGGTAACAAATTCTATTTAGAACAAGAAGCATTTGAAATTAACCATTCTCCCTTTATGTTAGAAAATGGTATGGTAATGGTGCCTTTAAGAGATTTATTTGATGTATTAGAAAAAGAAAAAGAGAATTATGATTTAAAGTCTTACAAACTAACATGGAACAATATTTTAGAAAGAGTAGAATGTAACATAGGGCTAACAACAGTTATAATCTCTGTTGATAATAGTACTAAAATTTCTTTGAATGGATATGATAAAGATTTAGAATATCCTCTTATAAATAAAGATAATACTATTTATATTTCTTTAAAAGATATAGCTGTTATGTTAGAAAATAGTTTTTATCAAAATTTCTATGATATTGTAAATAACAGGTTTGGTGTTTATGTATAGTTGTTTATTTCTATCCTCTATTACAAAAATAAATACGAAAAAGATACAAGCAAAAATTATTATTTGCTTGTATTTTTTTTGTTAAAAATCTCTTGACAATTTATTATTTAAACCTTATTATATACATATACTTGTTATTGTATTAAAGTTTGGAGAGAATGTTATGAAAAAATGTATAGAAAATGAAAACGAAAAATTGCACCATAGAATGAAAAGAATAATAGGACAGGTACAGGCAGTTGATAGAATGATTGAAGAAGATGTAGCTTGTGAAGATGTTTTGTCACAAATTAATGCAGCAAAATCTGCTTTGCATAAGGCAGGACAAGCTATTTTAGAAAGCCATTTGGAATATTGTATTTCTGAAGGCATGGAAAATAGCGATGTAGAAGAAATAATGAAAAGCTTCTCAAAGGCGATGGATAGATTTGCGAATATGAAGTAAAAAAATAGAGTGATAACACTGGATTGATAACAATTTGATAACATTATTTGGAATAGACCATAGATATAGGATAATAGAAAACAAATGAAGTCAAATAAAACCAGATGCCCCATACAAAACTGTATAGAACTAGATTTTAATTTGAGAGTGGGAATAATTAAAAAAATCCCTGAAACTTGCTTATAAGGCGAGTTTTGGGGATTATTTTTTTGCTTTTGAGTGCATTTTGAGTACAAATTTTTTAATATTGTAAGGACATTGATTAAAAAATGATTTTATGGTTCAAGTGTTCCTATTAAAAGAAAGGAACTTTAACAGAAATACTACCATTTGCGTGAAGTATCCTATTAGAACGCTGCAATTCCATTTCGATTGCTTCTTTATCATTTTTTAATTTTTCTAACGCTTGCAATACTGCTTTATTTGTTGAATTATTGTACTTTGCACACATTTTTTCATATCCAAAATTGATTTTTTCCCATTTTAATATATCTTGGAGAATATGATTATTTTTCAGGTGATATAATATGCTATCTGCATTTTGCTGGTTGTCAGAGAGAGTAAAAAATTGCGATAAAAAAGGATTGATTTTAAAGGCAACTGTTTCTTCCTTATATATTTCGTTTTCGCCCCTTTCTCCCTCTATCAAAACAATATTAGTTTTAATCAGCATAATTAGTAGTCCCATAAAATCACCTATTGTTTCAAGTCTGATATTATTTTCAAATCCTACAATAGCAAAAGAGCTAATTTCAAGTGCTTCTGCAATTTTATCAATTTGTTGTGACTGAGGTATCATTTTGTTTGTTTCATATTTTCTGATGGAAACAGGGTGTATTCCAGAAAGTTCTGCAAGTTTTGCTTGTGTAATTCCTTTTTGTGTTCTAAAATATTTTATTTTTTCTCCAATAGTCATAAAATCACAGCTCCTATGTAGTTTAGTCACTACTATTTTAATATATAAAAATAAAAAAAGCTATCTATTTTTTCATTTTTATAAAAAATTACTTGACATGATGTAGCGATAACGCTATAATGTAATAAATAATATAGCGATAACGCTACACTAAAGTTAGGAGAGGATACTATGATGAAAGAAAACAAAATTTACATTACAGCTTCAGAATTATCAGAGCTATTAGGGATTTCACTGGGACACGCTTATAAACTGATTAGAACTATGAACAAAGAACTAGAAGAATCAGGTTATATTATTGTAGCTGGAAAACTTCCCAGAAAATATTTTGAGAAACGATGGTTTGGATATGGTACATAAAGGAGGAAAAAAATGAAAGCAGAGAAAGACAAAAAAACAGGAAAATGGCTGATTCAATACAGATATACAGATTGGAAAGGAAACCGCAAAAAATCTACAAAACGTGGTTTTTCTACAAAAAGAGAAGCAGAGGAATGGCTAAGAAATTTTTTAATGTCGCAGCAGGCTGATTTTAATATGTCTTTTGAGGAATTTGTGAAATTGTACTATGAAGATATGACACCAAGACTAAGAGAACATACCATGAAAACTAAAAAACATATTATTGAATTAAAAATCATACCATTCTTTGGAAAAAAGAGCATGAATGCCATTACTCCTGCTGATATTAGAAAATGGCAAAACGAGCTTTTATTGAAAAATTATTCTCAAACATATTTGAGAACAATCAATAATCAATTAACAGCAATATTTAATTATGCTACTCAATACTATGACTTAAAAAATAATCCTTGTAAAAAAGCTGGAAGCATAGGAAAAAACAAAGCAGAGGAAATGAATTTTTGGACAAAAGAAGAATTTTCAATATTTATTGAGGGAATTATGGACAAACAACGCTCCTATACTGCATTTATGGTATTGTTTTGGACAGGTATGAGAATAGGAGAGTTGCTTGCTCTTACCCCTTCTGACGTTGACTTTGAAGAAAAAACAATTCATATTTCTAAATCTTATCAAAGAATAGATGGCAGAGATATTATCACACCACCTAAAACACAAAAAGGCAATCGTATCATAACAGTACCTGACTTTTTGCTTGCTGATTTAAAGGATTATATGGATAGCATTTATTGCCTTGAAGACAATGATAGATTGTTTCCAGTAACAAAATATTATATGGAGCATGAAATGAAAAGAGGTGTAAAAAATAGTGGAGTAAAGCATATCAGAATACATGATATTCGTCATTCACATTGTGCTATGCTTATGGAACTGGGAATTACTCCCCTTGAAGCTGCGGAACGCTTAGGGCATGAAAGAGTAGAAACAACATTAAATACCTATGCTCATCTTTATCCTAATAAGCAAAGAAAGTTATCGGAGAAATTAGAACAAATTTATAGGGAGGGTTTGTAATGAGCGAAAAAGATAAAAATAGATTTCGTAGTTCCATAATCAGCTTTAGAGTATCACCAGAAGAACGATTACAGATTGAAGCAAGAATAAAAGTATGTGGCATACCGAAAGGAGAATATTTTATCAACTCTTTGCTCCATCAAAATATTGTGATAAGCGTTGGTAAATACAAAAGTGACAGATTGAGTATTGAATTGAAACGACTAAGAGAAACACTTGAAAATATGAAAAATACAGATGAAATAGAAAATATTTTAGAGAAATGTAAATTTTTACTTACAGAATTGCTGGCTATTACAAAAGAAAATGACATAACAGCGGAAGATTTTAAAACAACGAAAAAGTCCTAATGTATCTGCAAATACAATAGGACTGGAACAAGTTCCTGATAATCAGATGTTCTGATATACCCAATCTAACAAATTTAGTATATCATAAGATGATAAAAAAGACAAATTTTTTTTAATGAACATCTGTTCAGGAACTTTTATAAAGAAAGGATGTGCTTTATGAATATTTTTGAACAGGTAAAGGAGAGTATTACAACGAAACAAGCTGCAATGCACTATGGTATGAACGTAAATCAAAATGATATGGTATGTTGTCCATTTCACAGTGACAGACACCCAAGCATGAAAGTGTCAGAAGGATATTATTGCTTTGGTTGTGGTGAAAAAGGCGATGTAATCAATTTTGTAGCAAAGTTACATAACTTATCGCAGTATGAAGCAGCAAAAAAATTGGCTTTAGATTTTGGCTTGCCAATACAACAATATACCCATCAAAATAAAAAACAAGCAAAACAAGTAAAAACTGTTAAAACAAAATATCAAATACAAAAGAATTTTGAAAAATGGGAACAAAGATGTAATAAAATATTGGCTGATTATAGTAGCTGGCTAATATTTTGGAAAGAATTTTATGCACCAAAAGCTCCAAATGATATGATTTATGAGGAGTTTATAGAAGCAGTAAACAATATTGAAAAAATAAAATGGTATCAAGATATTTTAGAAAACAGTATATTAGAAGAAAAAATTAGCTTCTTAATACAATGCGGAAAAGAGGTGATACAGATTGAAAAGAGAATGGGAGAATATCAGCGAGGAATCCTTGCAGGAGTTGGACAAAGCAATGACTGAATTAAACAATATAGATTGTAAAAATCAAGGTATTACTTGGTTAGATGAAGAAAACCACATTGATGAAGTGAAATTTTGTGAGGTGTATCTACAACAATATGATTTAAAGTGTATCAATGGTTCTTTTTTTAGCATAGATGGCTTTGTATCTGATGGAGAAATAGAAAAAAATATTTACAATATCATCAAAAATTATGTTGCAAGAAATGTTTCTAAAAAGGTAAAACAGCTCTTGGAAGTGTTAAGGTTTGAAAGTTATTCAGAGGAATTACCAATACAAACAGATAGGATTCATGTAAAAAATGGAACGATATTTTTAAACGGAATGTTTTCGGGCAAAAAAGAATTTTGTTTAAATCGCTTGCCCATCAAGTACAATCCACAATCAGAACAGCCAAAAGTATGGCTTGCTTTTTTAGAGGAATTGTTGGAAAAAGAGGATATTGTAACATTGCAGGAATATATGGGTTACTGTTTAATACCATCTACAAAAGGACAAAAAATGATGTTGCTGATTGGAAAAGGTGGAGAAGGCAAATCAAGAATAGGCTTAGTTTTAAGAAGTATATTGGAAAATAATATGAACACAAGCAGTATACAAAAAGTAGAAACAAATAAATTTGCTAGAGCGGACTTGGAATATAAGTTGCTTATGGTAGATGATGATATGAAAATGGAGGCACTTCCGCAGACAAATTATATTAAGTCTATTGTTACTTTGGAGGATAAAATTGATTTAGAAAGAAAATCAAAACAAAGTGTACAAGGTACATTGTATGTCAGATTTTTGTGTTTCGGAAATGGCAATTTAAACTCATTATATGACCGCTCCTATGGATTTTTTAGAAGGCAGATTGTATTGACAACGAAGGAAAAAGACAAAAACAGAAAAGATAATCCATTTTTGATTGAAAAATTGAGGGCAGAAAAAGAAGGTATATTTCTATGGTGTTTGGAGGGATTGAAAAGACTTTTAAAAAATGATTATGAATTTACCATCAGCGAAAAGGCAAGTCAAAATCTGTATCATGCTATGGAAGATGGTAACAATATTATCAGTTTTATGAAAGCTGATGATTTTATAAAATTAGAGCCAGCTACTATGACGACATCTAAAAAGTTATATGGATGCTATTGTCATTGGTGTGATGAAAATGTGGAAAAACCTATATCTGCAAAAAGTTTTATCAGCTATTTAAAACAGTCTGAAAAAGAATACAACATACAATATTCTACAAATATTCTTTCAGAAACAGGTAAAAAAGCAAGAGGATTTAAAGGAATTTATATAAAGATAAGGACATAGCAAAAAAAGCGTATATGCGTATAAACATTGTAAAATCAACATTTTTAGAGCATAGAAAATGTGCAGAAAAACGTATTGGCATACGTGTTTTAATGCGAATGATAAAAATAATGCGTATATTTAAAAAAGCTGATAAAATCAATATTTTTTGATAACGAAACAGTAAAGTATACGCATATACGCATCATTTTAGAGTTTATTCTTTTATATAGTTCCATATAAAAATCAAGTGATAAAACAAAAAGAAGCTCTCGGCGTTTGAGAGCGAAATACACCCATTGCACAAACCCTTGGTTTATACACTTGGTCTATTTCGCAACTGCGTTGAGCTTTTTATCACTAGCATTAGAATAGTATAAAAGAGATATTTTGTCAATTATTTTTGAGAAAGGAGAAAAAAGAATATCGCAAGAAATTCGTTTATACAATTATCAAAACTGAGCAATGTAAAAGGTAGAATAGATTATATTATAAATCCAGAAAGGCAAGAAAATTTATATGCAACTTATGAAACCGTACAAAGAAGTTTTTGGAAATCTCTTGCTATGGAAAATCAACAGGACTTTCAAAAAAGCGGTTCTGCTGGAAAATGTATTGAAGCAAGAGAATTGATAATTGCCTTGCCCGAAAGTTTTATAAAATATCAACCTGAAAAATTATTGAAAATATTTACAGAGAAATTCAAACAAAAATATGGTGTTGAATGTGTTTCTGCACTCCATCACAATAAAAAGAAAACCAATTATCATATTCATTTGATTTTTAGTGAAAGGGAGTTACTTGAAAAGGAAGAAGTAAAAACTGCATCAAGAAATTTATTTTATAATGAAAATGGAAAAAGGGTAAGGACGAAAAAAGAAATTCAAAATGAACTTGGAGAAATAAGAAAGGGCTGCACCATTATTTCTAAAGGAGAAATATATGAAAGGCACTCTTTTGGAAATAAAAAAATGTGTTTTAAAGATGTAGAATTTTTACCAGAAATAAAAAAGTATTATACGAATATGATAAATTACTATGTCAAAAATCCTACTGAAAAATTAACGGTATTTGATAGAGATAGCGTTTATATTGCAACGAAAAAAATAGGCAAAAATAATCCCAAAGCAGAACAAATAAAAAAAGATAATGCTATTAGGCAAGAATGGAATAAAATAGCTGATATGGCTCTTGTAGTTGGTATTAGCGATAAAAAAATAAAGATGATAAAGAAAAATAAAATAATCGAGAAAATACAACAGTCTATGAAAATGGAAGGCTGGAAACCTGAACTATTCTATCATATCATAGTAAATGCGAATGGTATTTTAAAAGATGTCATTAAAAAACATAAAATGCAATTAAATCCTACTTTAAATATTGATATTGAAGAATTCAAGAAAATGGAAGTTCTAAATCTAAAATTACATATACAAGTAGAAGAAATACAAAAATTAGAAAATGTAGAATTGCCAAAATTAGAAAAAGAATTGAAAAATATAAAAGGATTTTTTAAAGGAAAACAAAAAAGATTACTTCAGCAAAAAATAGAAGATTACAAAGAAGCTATCAATATTGGAAAAGAAAATCTACAAAAAATGGTTCATCAACAAGGCTACAAAGATGTAGAATCCTTTTTAAAAGTGTATTCTGAAAGTAAAAGAGTTATAGAACAATGGAAAAAAGAAAAGTATACGAAAAAAGAAAGTGTTATAGAAAAGTTGAAAAAGTTGAAAGAGTTAGAACAAAAAGAAAATTTATATCAACAGAATATGAAACGATATAAAAGTATAAGAAGATAATCAGATAAAAAAGAGGTAGTTATTTTTAATAATAATTTTTTAATATAATATATTGACAATTATCTATGTATATGATATAGTCTTTTACATAGATAAATATCAATGTGAGGTGATATAAAATGAATGCATTAGATATAGCGGTTATATGCAAAGCACTTGGAGATAGCAATCGTTTACAAATTGTTCAAATGTTATCTGAAGGAGAAAAGTGTGGGTGTAAATTGTTGGAAGATTTTGAGATTACACAACCAACTTTATCACACCATATGAAAATATTATGTGAATGTAATATTGTGAACGATAGAAAAGAAGGAAAGTGGCATCACTACTCTTTAAATTGTGAAACACTGCAAGAATTTAAAAAATTTATTGACAATTTATCTTGCACTAAATGAGGAGGTTGCAGCTATCTATGATATGGAATTTTATAGAAAAACAAATATTAGGTATGAAATGGTTGAATACATTGATAGGATATGTACTAGAAAAAATTGGACTAAATATATCTGGAAAATTAGGAAGTAGTATTCACTTTTTTATTTATGATGTAATAAAAATTACAATACTTCTTTGTATATTAATATATATGATTTCATATATACAAAGCTATTTCCCACCAGAGCGAAGTAAGAAAATATTAGGTAGGTTTAAAGGAATTGGAGCAAATTGTATTGCTGCATTATTGGGAACGGTTACACCATTTTGCTCCTGTTCCTCTATTCCACTGTTTATTGGTTTTACAAGTGCGGGACTCCCATTAGGTGTAACATTTTCTTTTTTAATTTCATCTCCTATGGTAGATTTGGGAAGTCTTGTGCTTTTGATGAGTATTTTTGGAACAAAAGTAGCTATCATTTATGTGGTAGTTGGATTAATTATTGCAATATCTGGAGGAACTTTGATTGAAAAACTACATATGGAGAAATATGTAGAAGATTTTATTTTAAAAGCAAACACTGTTGATGTTGATAGTCCTGTACTCATGCAAAAAGACCGTTTAACTTATGCAAAGGAACAAGTTATATCCACATTTAAAAAAGTATTTCCATATATTTTGATAGGCGTTGGGATAGGTGCGATAATTCATAATTGGATTCCAGAAAATTGGATTGAAGTTATACTTGGTAGGTATAATCCATTTGGTGTTATCTTTGCTACTTTAGTGGGAGTTCCAATGTATGCAGATATATTTGGAACAATTCCTGTTGCCGAAGCATTACTTGTAAAGGGAGCAGAATTAGGAACAATTTTAAGTTTTATGATGGCTGTTACAACACTTAGTTTACCCTCAATTATTATGTTAAAGAAGGCTGTAAAACCAAAACTTCTTAGTACATTTATTGTAATATGTATAATAGGCATTATTATTGTAGGATATTTGTTTAACTTATTTCAGTTTTTTATAATTTAGGAGGATATAAAAATGTCATTATTTGGATTAGGAAGAAAGAAAAAAGAAAAAGAATGTTGTTATAGTAATAACTATGCACAGGAAACAATGAAGCATACTGAGAAGGAAAGACAATTTTCAAGAGTAAAAATATTAGGTGGAGGTTGTGAAAAATGTAATCAATTGGAAGAAGCAACAATAAAAGCTCTTATTGAATTAGGTATGGATAGTAATATTGAACATGTAAAAGATTTTGAGAAGATAGCTTCATATGGAGTAATGACAACTCCTGCGTTAGTTGTAGATGATAAAGTAGTATCTTATGGCAAAGTGCTGAAAAAAGATGAAGTAATAAAAATATTAAATAAAGTAAGAGGCTAATTTTGAAAAAGGTGGTGTTCATATATATGTATTGGATATAATATTTGAAATTAACTTCTAAAATCGTAGAGTTAGATATTCTTGTTTCTGTAGAGTGTAATATAAAATGTCTATTTAGAGGAAAAATATTTGACGATAAATTTATAAAAATTGTTGAGAAATTCTTATTTTAAATTTTTATAATGTAGCTTGAATATTGCTTATATATTTTATTGAGTACAATTTGAGTGCAAAAAATTTTAAGAATAAAAATATATAACACAAAAATATAAAATGAGAATAATATAATCATGAAAATAAAGTGAAAACAATGTAATAAAACTCCAGTAAGTTGAGTGGGAATAATTAAAATTTTTTTGAAACCAGCATAAACAGCGGATTTCAGAAATTTTAAAAGGGCGTTTGATAACAATTTGATAACATTTGTAAAAAGGCATTTACTCATCAGCAAGCAAGTGGCTGTCAAGTGTCTATAAGAAAGAATAAGTGGTCTTACCAAAT
>ERZ808049.807-NODE-807-length-11254-cov-2.963407_pt1 | contig 11254 bp, 4 predicted proteins | sample MGYA00380198_ERZ808049 | MGnify/ENA primary metagenome ERZ808049 (study PRJEB31490, sample SAMN06133414) | mouse gut metagenome | isolation source: Z2_2 | host: mice | place: China: Chengdu | collected 2015-05 ...
TATCAGTATATATGCCGGCTAGTGAACTAACGATTTTGTTTATAGCATTTGTCATGCACGAGATAACGGACAATCTGCCCATTTTCTTTCTGTTCCCGTACATTCCATTGTGCTTCAGCAGTGATTGGCTGACCGCATAGCGGACACTTTCTTTCCTGCTTGTTCCACATATAAAGCAAAGATTTTCTTCCTTTCAGAGACAACAGCATTTTGTATGTCATTCTCTCCTCAAAATACTCCTTCCACTCTGTATCAAACGGGTTTGCTTCGCTCTTGATTTTCTTATGCCGCAGGATTTTAGTCTCAAAAGCAAGTTTCAATGGAAAAATATCTTTTCTCCCATTCTTTTCTGATTCCACAAGGAATCTCCACCGTCTTGTTTTGTAGAAATGGAAGTATTTGTCTGCAATCCAGCGTTTTCCCTTTTTCGGATGCCGCCTTTTCGCCCACTGCCATAATTTGCGGAATATCTGGTCGTCCACTCTCTGGAACGTCTTTGATGATGCTCCGCATCTGTAATAATTCGCCCAACCTGTAATCTTTGGATTTAAGAGCCTTATCAATGTTTCCTGCTTGCAAGATTTATTACTGTCTATCGTATAGCGGATTCCATCTAAAAATTTCTTTACACATTTCTTTGACGGTTGTGTCAGCAGAACGCCTTTAAACTTTCTGATGTTGAAGCCAAGAAAATCAAAACCGTCGTCAATGTGTGTGATAACCGTTTTTTCCTCTGACAACTCCAATCCTCTTTCAGCAAGAAATTCAACCAGCATCGGTTTAATTTCTCTTTCCAAGACCTCCTTTTCTGCACTTGTGATGATAAAATCATCAGCATAGCGTACAAGGTTCACCATAGGCGAATACAGTTTCCCGCCTTTGGAATACCTCCTGTACTTCTGTGCAAGAATTGGCTGGATACCGTCCAATGTCATGTTTGCGAGTGTTGGTGAGATGATTCCACCCTGCATCGTACCTTCTTCGGTTCTATATAATTCCCCTTTGAAAATAACTCCGCATTTCAACCATTTCTTCAATACCTTTTTGTCAGTTGGGATATTTGCAAGCAGCCATTCGTGGCTGATATGGTCGAAACACCCTTTAATATCGCCCTCTAAAACCCATTGTGGCGAATATCCATGTGACAGGACTGTGTGACACTGCTGAATGGCATCCTGACAGCACCTTTCTTTTCTAAACCCATAGGAATGAGGGTCTGCCGTCATTTCTGCCAATGGCTCAAGAGCCAGCAGATACAATGCCTGCATTGCTCTATCTTTCATTGTTGGTATTCCTAACGGGCGTAACTTTCCATTTGCTTTCTTAATAAATACTCTGCGTAATGGCTGTGGTTTGTAACCGTTCCTCTTTAAATCCAAAACGGCTTCATACTTTGCTTTGTCGGTAGACCATAAAACCCCGTCTACTCCTGGTGTTTTCTTACCTTCGTTAGTTGTCACTCTTTTTACAGCGATAGCTTTTGCCGCAAAAGAATGTGTCAGCGTCCACTGCAAAGACTGCACTTTGCCGTGTCTGCCTTCTTTCCTAGCCTTTACAATACGTTCTTGTAGCTTTTTAACCTGTGCTTCACATTTCTTCCAGTCAATGGATTTCCATGCAAACTTATGGTCAGTAGCCGCACACGTTGTTTGATTAACGTTCATTTGCTTGGCTCCTTTCAAAAGTTCTATAAGTTTCTTGTAAAGAATTACCTACCGTAGAAGTCTGCACCCTTTCGGGTTAGGGCAAATCTTGAACCCCTATCCATTCCATTACAGAATGGCATTCGCTTTTTCTACAATCCCATACCTGCACTCCTATCGGTTTTCCTTACGGAAAACTTTCCTGCGTAAACAGGAGAGATACAGGCTTACCTTGTTCCACATAGATAACAACGGGTAGGTTAGGCTCTGTCTCATCCACCGGCGGCGCTTTTATCCGTGTAATCCTACCATGGAAAGGATTATCCGACCGCTTCCCTTTTTGGGCTGGAGCCTGTCAGCATCTTTGGCTCGTTGGACGTTACGATGTTTAAATGACAGTTCACATATGTTAGCCATACTACCCAAGCCTTGCTCCCTAACCGCATTGATGCTCGCAGATTCGCTTCTGCCTCACGGCTTCTGCTTTACCACTTACGTGGAGGGCTACTTTGTCATGCCAGCTTCCCAACACCGTCATTGCTTCTGATGCAGGTGGCACTAGGCTACCGCTAACGGAATAGCGGGTTTAATCAATATTTCGTTGTTAAACAATTATCTATGCGACTTCAAGTCGCACCCACGGCACATCCAGATGATGCAGGGCAATCAGCTTCTCCTGCACATTCATGCCGGTTCCCATCTTCTCCGTACTGCCCATCAGGATACGGATTTCTCCCTTTCTCACCTTTTCAAAAAGCTGTTCCCTCTGTACGTCTGTCTTTGCGTCATGGATAAAGCTGATTTCCTCTGGCTTTACCCCCTGTGCAAGCAAGGCTGCTTTTGTTGCCTCATAAAAGTTAAAACTGCCGTCTGCTTTCGGTGTCCCCTGGTCGCAGAAAATCAGCTGGGTCAGCCTGTCCTTTGCCGTCTCATGGTAAATCCCTGCCACCTTTTTCGCACACAGGTTCAGCTTGGTATTGGGGTCATCCGGTATCTCCGGGTCAATGGCCCTTGGGTCTGTGGAAAGCAGCCGGGCTTCATGGGTCAGCTTCAGGAAATTGTCTTTGCTGCTGTCCACCCTGCCGTTCCGGATGGCCTCTGCCCGTTCTGCCAGCTCCATGACAATCCGCTTCTGGTCAGGGGTGCAGACAGATTTGACAACCTGTGGACTGCCTGTTTTCAGTTCCGGCGTGGGCAGTTCCAGCATATCCGCTGTCCGGATATCCGCAATCAGGGAAAACATGCTCATCAGCTCCGGCAGGTTATGGAACTGGGAAAACCGGTTCTTCATCTGATAGCCGTTGCCCTCCGGCCTGATTTCCAGGGAGGAAGTAACCCGTCCGAAAGTTCCCGCCCAGGCATCAAACATCAGAAGCCCCCGCCGTTCCAGTTCCCGCGGCTGCAGGGTTTTCTGCATCACATACAGTTCCGACATGGAATTGCTCACGGGGGTTCCGGTCAGGTAAATGACCCCCTTTCCCCCGCTGATTTCATTGATATACTGGCATTTCTGGTGCATATCCATGGCACGCTGGCTGCTCTGGCCGCTGATGCCCGCCACGTTCCGCATCTTTGTGTAGGAAAAATTATTTTTGTAGGCATGAGCCTCGTCCACGATCAGGGCATCCACGCCCAGTTCTTCAAAATTGATAAGATTGTCTTTCTTTTCCGCATTGAACAGCTGGTCAAAACGATACTGCAGGTTTTTCCGGAAAATCTGCATCTGCTTTAAGGACCAGTCTCTTCCGGAATTGGCCCTCTGCTCGTCAATGGCTTTTGTCACCTCATCCAGTTCCGCCTTCATGGCCGCCATCTGTCGCTCCCTGGATAACCCGATGAGTTCAAAGCTGGAGTGTGCCATGATGATACAGTCGTACTCCCCGGTGGCAATCCGGCTCACAAAGCGGCGGCGGTTCTCCCTCTGAAAGTCTTTCTTTCCCGCCACTAAAATGTTGGCATTGGGATACAGCTCCATATAGGCATCGGACCACTGCCCCACCAGATGGTTGGGCACGGCAATCAGCGGTTTCGTTACCTTGCCCAGCCGTTTTAATTCATGGGTCAGAACGATGGCGGCATAGGTCTTTCCTGCCCCTACCTCGTGGGCCATCAGAAGGTTCCCGTCTCCATACAGGCCGTGGGCCACCACATCAAGCTGGTGGGGACGCAACCGGATATCCTCTGATAAATCCGGCAGCACCAGATCAGAACCGTCATAGGTGCGGGGGCGGATGTTGTTGAAGCGGTCATTGTACAGCTTTGTCAGGCTTGTCCCCCGCTCCGGGTCTGCAAAAAGCCACCGTTCAAACTCCGCCTTGATCTGCGCCTGCTTCTCCCTGGCAAGGATGGTCTCCCTCTTGTTCAGGACATATTTCACCTTGTCCTCATTGGTATCCGGATCAGTATACTCCACCCGGTCTTTTACTTCTGCAAAACGCAGGTTCAAAGATGCCTCCAGTATCTCATAGGCATTCATCCGGTCCGTGCCATAAACCTGGGTGGCAGTGACGGAATCGCTCTCATTCCCTTTGTTGGCAATAAAGTAAAGGCCATTGTACTTGGAAAATTCCAGTTCCGTGGCATATCTCCCGCTCTTATTCCCTTCCTGGGTCTTGAACACTTCATACATGAACTCCTGATAGGTTTCCAGCGGTATCCATGGTGTCCCCAGGGAGAAGCTGATCTCCTGCGGGGTCAGCGGCGTGGGCTGCACCGTCTGCAGGGCTTTTACGTTCCGGGAAAACCGCTCCGGCTCTTCCTCCGCTTTGATAAGTGCCTCCGCCAGCTTGTCCTTCACATAGCCGCTTAAATATTCCCCTGCCGTCTGCCACCCGGCATAAGGCTTTCCCCCATACAGTACCGGGTCCTGGTAGATTTGTTCCCCCAGTTCTTCTATGATTTCATCCTTTGTGGCTTTCCTTCCATCCGGCTTCTGGTACAGCTGCGCCATATAATCCAGGTCAAGCCTGCCTTTTATGTTCAGGGAAACCTTCAATGCCTCGTCTGCAGATTCCACCACTGTCGGCATCCTCTTTGGCCGGATGGTGGCTTTATAAAATATGGCGGTCTTTTCATAACGGACATGGTTTTGTCCGTTTTCCCTTGTTTCCCCTTTTTTCTCCCTCTCAATGGAGCGCAGAAGCGGTGCATTGGCATCCCTGGAAAACGCCGTCACATTGGCATAGGCGTTGATGCAGCCGCACTCTTTCACAAAGCGGTCATAGACCCGGTTCAGATTTCCGATATGCTCCTGCAAAGCCGCTTCATACGCCGCCCCGGACAGGTTTCCCTGTTCCTGGTTCTGGAAGTCTATCAGGTTCCGGACTGCCTGTGTTATCTCTAAAAGTCCCCGGATGCGCTCCGCTTTCTTTCCTGTGATGTCCTGCTCATACATTCGGGAATGCTCCCGGTAATACAGTTTTCCTTCCACCAGCGCATAAGCAAAGTTTCGCACTTTGGGGTCGGCGGGAATGGAGTTCCTTTCCGTCAGGCCATCCTTTCCCGGCATATCCTCTTCCTGCTCCGGTTCCTCGTACTTCCCTTCCAGATAGCTGACGGCACGTTTCAGCCGCTCATCCAGATCGTCCCCCTCCAATGGATGACAGGCTGTGCTTTTCTCATTGTTATAGACTCCTATATCAAATACCATTTTCCCCAGCACCATCTCCGGGTGGTTGATAAACCAGATATTCATGGGGATGCCATCCGCATTCTGCTCCACCGAAAGCCACGGGCTGTTTATTTCATCCGGCACAATCTCCCTCTCCCGCTTTTTCAGAAACAGAATGTCTGTGGTCGCATCTGTCCCCGCCACTTTGATAAAAGCATTGTTGGGCAGACGGATGGCTCCCAGAAGCTCCGCCCGCTGTGCCAGATATCTCCGGCTGGAAGAGTTCCCCTTATCCATGGTAAATTTGGAAACAATCACAGCTATCATGCCCCCCGGCCTTATCTTATCCAGAGATTTTGCCAGAAAATAATCATGGATGCGGAAATGATAGCGGTTATATCTTGGATCATCCACCCTGAACGAATTAAAAGGAAAGTTGCCGATGACCACATCAAAGAACTGATCCGGGTAATTGGTTAGTTCAAAGCCTTTGATTTGAATGTCGGCGCCAGGATAAAGGTGCTTTGCAATATGTCCGGAAATCGTTTCAAGCTCCACGCCATACAGCCGGGAATCTGACATGCTCTCCGGCAGGGCAGAGAAAAAGTTCCCTGTGCCCATAGCCGGGTCCAGGATATTGCCTCCATGAAATCCGAAATTTTCCAGTGCCTGATAGATATGTCTTATAATTCCCTGTGCTGTGTAGTATGCAGTCAGGGTGCTTTCCTGTGCAGCCTGAAATTCCGCTTCGGTCAGCAGACTTTTGATTTCCTCATACTGTGTTTCCCACCCGCTCTTGCCTGGTGTAAGGGCATTGGCCAGGCCGCCCCAGCCCACATATTTTGCAAGGATGATCTGTTCCTCTGCGGTTGCCTTTCTCCCCTGCTCTTCCAGTTCCTTCAACAACCGGATGGCTGCCACGTTATTCCGGAATTTTGTCTTGGGGCCGCCGTCATACAGGTGATGCTCTTCTAAGTAGCGGTAGTTAAAGCCATGAAGCACACGCCTGTCGAAATCCTCCAGGATGGCCCGGTCATGGGCTTCATTGGCCTGCATGGTCTGCGCCGCTGCCTGAAGAGCCTCCGCTTGTTCTGCTCCGGCTTCACCGCCCTGCACCGCTGCCACCACCATGGATGCAATCTCTCCATCTGTGTAATTGTCCTTCACCGTCTGGCAGCCCTCAATCTCCCTGACCGGAACCCGCTCCCGGATTTTGAATCCGTTCAGGTTCTTTAACTGGCTGATATCTCCAATCTCCACCGCCTTGTTGTTATCATAGAGATACTGCAGGATTTCATAAACCCTGCCGTTGTAGGAAATCCTTTCGCCCTCACGGAAGGGGCGGGGCTGTTTTGGCACTTTATCTGCATCCAGCAAGGCATCCTGGCCGGAACCGGTATTGTCCTCATAATCGGATTCCATTCCCATGTCAAAGAGGGAAAGCTGTTCATTGTCTGATTCTTCCAGACTCTCCATTTCCTCTCCGAAAGAAAACGCATCCTCATCTTCCACAGCATATGCCGCCGATTTTGTTTCCTGATGCCGGCGGCTTTCCTCCAGTTCCTCCCTTTCATCCGGAATGGTGAAATCATCCAGCTTTTCTTCCTCTATGCTGAACGGATAGATACCACCCAGAATCAGGGCATCAATCCGCTGTGACAGTTCCAGATAGGAATAAAAGTAATCGCCGCCATCTGCCTGAAACACAATCCCTTCACTCTGCCCTAAAATATGCACCTGATAGCCGCCATCCTGGATGTTGTAATCCTCGTCCAGTTCCCCGTAAATCAGTTTCAGGGCATTTGCCTTTTTCATCTGGCTGTTGCCTCTCTGGAAAAAGCTGCAGATTTCCGAATGCCATACCCTTGCATCAGGAACCAGGTCATCCGCACATAGTACCCTGTCCAGAAGCTCAGAGATTTCTTCCTCTTCCAGCAGGCCGGAGGAATAGGCAGATGTATCAGGATGTCCCTTCCCCACAAAATCTGCTTTTTCCGGCGATTCCTGCACGGTATCCGCTTCTGGTTCTGCTTTGGGCTGCGGTACTTTCCTGGATTTCTGTTCCGGCAATCCTTCCGTTCTCTCTGCTGTACCTGCTTCTGCCCGTGATACCTCTTCTGGTTTCTGCTCCGAAATCATTTTGTTTTCCGAAGTTGGTATTTCTCCCGGTTCCTTTTCTGGCACTCCCTCTGTTTCCCCCTGCTGATGTGCGGAACCTGCCCCTTTCTCCGGCTGTACTGTCTTTTCCGGTTTCCGTTCCGTAATCTCACCTGCGCTTATCCGGGATGTCTGTACGGTTTCCTGTGACCTTGGCGGCACAACGAAAAAATCGCCTGCAGACGGCTTAAAACCATCTGCAGGCGATTTTGTAGTTTGAGGGGAAGGCGGGGATGTGGAGGTTATCTGACTTTCAGCACCACCTCGTCCATTACGGTCTCTTCTGCTTCTTTCGTTATCATGTTCATATGTCCGGCCCTCTCCATAGTGTCCTCTGTGTCCGGCATGGGACGGGCGGCCAGCAGTTCCTGTATCATCGCTTCTTTCCTCTGCTCCGCCTCCCTGTCTACCTGCAGAATCACTTCGTTGATCCTGCCCTGTGCCACCAGCTCCGACAGCCTGTGGGGATGCTTCTCCATCATGTACGCTTTCCACCGGTTCCCGAACCGTCCCACCGGCATCCGGTCGGTCTGCGGGTTCTCCGATACTGTGATTTCGGGGTACATCATCCCGTCCCTTCCCTGTCTGTATTTGAAGTTCAAGAGTGGCTCTGTTCTCATAGATTTTGCTCCTTTCGATTTTGATTTCCTGGATTTCCCGGTAAATTTCATTCAGTACAGGTCTTGCAATAGAAACCGTGCAGCTCCCAAGTGCCATAAAAAGCTGGAGGGTATTATAATTGCTGATATTCTCAAAACTGTCATCCCCAAACATTTCCGTGGAAACTCCGCATTTGGAAAATACGGTGTAGGCCACGCTCTCCATTACCAGCCCCGTGAACTCCGCCTTCACCGCATCCTCCGGCATCCCATGGAGAGGGCTTTCCTCGTCCCTTACCCTGAAACTTTCCATGTAGGGTGAAAGCCAGTCCCTCACCCGTCTGCCCACCAGATGGTACAGGCAGGCGTCCATGCTCCGTGTGGGAGTGTTATATTTTTCATGGAACCGCATGATAATACTGGGGCGATACTGTTCCTCCAGTTCCCACAGAAGCTTCTGCAGGTTCCGGTAGGACTGGACGCTGCCGTTGGTATCCATGAAGTCAAAGAGATATTTGATACTGGCATTGGGGTTCACCATGTCAATGACCGCAATACTTTTGGCTCCCCGGTTGATGCTGCGCCCCACCCGCTTGTCATGCCACTCGTCAAAGGTTCCCAGCTGGGTGGCATCCGGCTTCTGCGCGTAGATCAGCACCGCATTGTCAAAAGAGCGCTTGTAGAACCGTGCGACACAGGACAGCAGGCCCTTCCACTCTGCCGGTGATTTGGTGTACTCCTGTACGGACGCTCTGTAAAGGTCTGCTAAACTGGTCGCTCTGCTCAAGCTGTTCCCCTCCTTCTTTCATTTAAGTTTTGCATGTTCCTTTTTGAACTTCACGCCTGTAAATCACATCCAGACTGCTTATTCATCCAGATACTGCTCCCCGTGTTCTTCAGGAATATGCTGATTTTCAAAGTACAATGCCAGCGCCCGGTCTATGGTATCCTCAATCTCTCTGGCGCTCTGGCCTGCGGTAAAATATTTCGTAATCACCGCAGGCTTCACCTTAAAGGGCTGCGGTTTGCTGTTTTTGGGTTTCCGTGTTTTCTCCCCGGAAAGTATCTGCACGGCGGTTGTGTCATTCAATTTTCCAGTTTCATAGTAGCTGCGGAGAAGCTCCGCCTTTTTCATATCTACCCTGTAATTATCACTCTCCATCAGCCCCGCTATCTGACGCTGCCGGTCTCCATCCTCAATAAAGGACAGGTCATAAGCGGCAAGGAATGGGATTTCGCCGGTATCCACTTTTCCAATCAGCGGCTCGATCAGTTTTGAGATACGGATATATTTTGCCACCTTGTCTCTGGAAAGTCCGTATTCCTGACCGATTTTTGTGTCTGACCGCAACTTCGTCTGAACTTCAGACGAAGTTGGATTTTCCCTGGATTCATGCGGGTTTAAGAGCATTTCTATCTCATCTAAAAGGTCATTTCTCCTGCCCTGCGATTTCAAAGCCTCATAGTGCTGGGCAAGGCAGTATGCCCTCTCGGAATGGCTCATATCTCCAAAAGAACGCTGCCGGAGATTGGTCTCTGTCACAATCAGTACGGCTTCATCATAGGTCAGGTTCTCCTTTATGATGACCGGTCCCTTGGAAAGTCCTGCAAGCAGGGCGGCATTGTGGCGATTGTGACCGCTCAAAATGATATATTTCCCGTCCCCGTTATGCCAGAGGATAATGGGGAGCAGGACGCCGAACTGACGGATACTCTCCACCATGTCGGCAAGCTGCTGTCCCTCGTACAGCTTGAACTTATGGTTGGGGAACGGCTCCATCCAGGCAAAATCCATTTCCAGGATGCCTGCCGGTTCCGGGGATTCTCCCTGTGCAGATAGCGCAGCCGGGGATTCCGTAACCACTTTTTCCTGCTCTGTGTCAAAATGCAGCATATCGCTGAAATCTTCCAGGTTGACTCTTGGCTTACCCAACTGCCTGCACCTCCCTTTCCTCGTTTTCCAGAAGCTCGTCCGCAAACCGCTCATAAGCCAGCGCTGCTGGATTGTTCGGCATAAACTCACAGATGGTCTTGTGGTACAGCACTGCCTCCGCCACCTTGATGGAGCGGGGGATATGGGTCTTGAAAATCGGCACCGCCCCGGCAAAGCCCTGCTCTATCAGCTGCCTGACCTGAACCGATACGATGGTATTGGGGGAATCCATGGTAATAAGAATGCCCTCAATCCGCAACCGGTGGTTGCTGTTCTTCCGGATGATCTGATAGTGCCGGAGTAGCTCCGCCAGTCCTTGCGTGGATAACAGTTCTGCCTGTGTAGGGACAATGATGCTGTCTGCACACATCATCACGTTAATCATAGGGGTTCCCATCTGGGGCATACAGTCAATGATGATGTACTGGTATCGATCCCGGATCGTATCTACATACTGGGACAGTATCCGCTCCCTGAAGTCCATGTTGCACAGATTTCTCTCCAACGTGAAAAGCTGGGAGTTGGACGGAATGACTTCCACACCGCTCTCATGCTTCATCACATAGCTGTCAGGCTCCGGCAAAGGCTCGTCCTCCATAATCTTCCGCAATAAGGTATTGATCGTTATTTCCAACTTGTTAATGTTCTTTATTCCATAAATGATGCTGGAATGCCCCTGTCCGTCAAAATCAATCAGGGCTGTCCTCTTTCCTCTCTTTGCCAGCAGATAGGCCAATGTGGTCGCTGTGGCTGATTTTCCCACACCGCCTTTCTCGTTCATTACGGCTATAATTTTTGCCATTCGTGTTCTCCTTTCGTTTTCCTGCCCGTTTTTTCAGAAATAACGGTATACCAGAACGGTAGTTTGTGGTAAGATGTATTTGGGTAGTTTGGGTTGGGTAAACAGGGTATAAAAATAGGGATAAAGCCGTAGACCATATAATGGTTTTCCTAACTTTATCCCTATAATAACAGATGGGTAAGACCGCGAAATCCCCAACGCCCCCGCGATCTCCCTCTGGGTAAACTCCTTACTTCCAAACAACCCGTACCGCATCAGGATCACCTTCTGTTCCGTAGGCTTCAGACACAGCTTAAACGCCTCATAAAGCTCCTTAATATCCTGGCTTAAGATCAGATCCTCCAGGGCGTCCTTAGTCTCCATCTCGATCACGTCCACCAGGCTCACCGACTCTCCGTCCTTATCCACCCCAATCGGGTCATACAAAGAAACCTCTTTGGAATACTTCTTGTGGGCCCTAAGAAGCATCAGGATCTCGTTCTCCACGCACTTGGCGGCATAGGTGGCCAG
>ERZ808049.810-NODE-810-length-11171-cov-3.358031_pt1 | contig 11171 bp, 9 predicted proteins | sample MGYA00380198_ERZ808049 | MGnify/ENA primary metagenome ERZ808049 (study PRJEB31490, sample SAMN06133414) | mouse gut metagenome | isolation source: Z2_2 | host: mice | place: China: Chengdu | collected 2015-05 ...
ATCCCCTCGTATTTGTCGAGGGAGTCAATTACATTATTGATGTCATCATTGACCATGATGCAGTCTGGGTGATTGACTTTGTAGGTTTCAGCAGCATCGGAAACCAGCTCATTGGCAAACACGACTTTTATTCCAGCGTTCTCAAAACCGACATCCATGCCGCCAGCCCCAGAAAATAACGAAATGGCTCTTAATGGCTCACTCATCGGCTTTTTCTCCTTCTTTATCATGGTGAACCCGGAAAATCAATTCGTTTTCCTGTGCGTTCAAATAAATATCAAAACTGGTCTTGCCCTTTTCGACTCCCATATTAGAAAGGATTGCTTTCGGCATTCTTACTCGCATATCCTGCTGCAACACATAAGTGTCCAGGTAGATGCATGAATCTGTCATTGCAGCTTTCCTCCTCGCCCTTAATTCAGTCTAATTATAAACTGTTTTCAGTCCAGAGTCAAGCCTTTGAGCCGCACCCGCACATTCTTATACATCTTAACGATAGCCCTACTCTGTAACGATAGCTTTTCTATCGTTACAGAGTACCGCCAAAAAGTGTAATCCGTCCTGGCAAGGATACCGTTCTGCCTATGCCGCCACAGTGGCGAAAATAAAAAACCGCCCAGAAACGGCGGATTTACGGCATTTTTGAGGATATGGAATTGTATCAATCTCGGCGTGGTTTTGGCCAGAATGTTGCCGGTCTCAAAGCCCATCTGCCCGACTGCATCGTAGATGGAGCGAATGACCGTAGGACTGGTATAGTGGGCATTCAGCGTCGAAGCTCTTGCCGCAGCATACTCGTCATCAGACAGCAGATTCTTCAGAGTGGTGTACTCCTGCGCCCAATTTCCCTTATCAGGGTCAAAGGCATCTGCCAGACCGCCCCAACCGACATAATTCGACAAAATCTCCTGTTCTTCAGGAGTTGCATTTCTGTTCTCGCTTTCCAGTTTGAACAGGGTCTCAATAGCTTCGATGTTCCTTGCGAATTTCTGCTTAGGTCCACCTTCACCGATGTGGTCATCTGTGATGTGGAAGTTCACCGCAGGAACAGGAGGGACTTCTCTGGTGGTAATGGACTGCTCGATCTGAGAGATGATGTCCATGACTTCGGCGTTCTGCCATCCGTCCACCTTGGCATAGTCCTGAATGATGGTATCTTTGCCATCCACGCACTGTACGAAATCCAGACTGCCCGGTAAAGGCTTTCTCGTATTCATTGCACCCAGAGCTTTCATCTGAGTGGAAGGGAGTTCGTGGTAAGCTCTCAGGGCATCTTCAAAGGAACTGTATTGCTTAATGTCCAGCGCACCACGCTTCTGGATGTCCTCTGCCACATAGAAATGGTCAATGAAATGTTCCGGCTGTACCGGTTCGGCAATGCCATAGACCTGTGCGTGTGCCTTTTCATCAGGATAGTCACCGTAGATACGGATGCACTTATGCTCCTGCTGATCGTAAACGGCAGCACCGTCATACTTGAACCCGTCATCCTCCATGGTTCCGTCTACATAGCCCTGGGCGGCTTTTTCCGCTTCTTCCAGAGTGTAGTAGTCCAGTTTATCATCGAAGCCGTTTTCAAAGTGATGATAAGCGGCAACCAGATAACGACGTTCAGGCTGTACTGTTTCGGTGCTGATTTCGCCCTGAATTTCCTCTGTAACGGAGTTTTCTTCGGTATAGGCATCACCCCTTACCGCATGGTTTCTTTCGTCCTGAGAAAGCATTTTTTCAAAGTTCTCACGGCTTTCCGCACGGAAGATCGGATAAAGTAGAGAGGGGTCTCTCAGCTGCACTTCCCGGTCGGTGATCTGCTCGACCAGAAAAGCGGTATCGTCCAGATAGACCGTATCGCCAACCTGATAATTCCACGCCGGTGTTTCTTCAACCGGCTCTGCGATATTTTCTGCGGAATCTTCGGACTGTAATGCTTCCATAGCCCCCACAGTCTGACGGACTTCCTCCAGGTAGTCATTGGCAAGCCACTCATCGTCAAAGTATTCCGTAACACCCTCATGGTCTACATAATAGGTTCCGGTCTGCTCATCCCAGATGGCATACTCGCCATCCTCGGTATCAACCACAGCGAAACGCTCATAAACATCTTCCAGAGGATTTGTTCTGGCATCTTCGATTGCCTGCCGCTCAGCTTCTTCCTCAGGGGTAAGAAAGCGACCTTTTTTCATCAGAGCGTCAATTCTCTGTGCTACCTGTGTCCAGGACATCTGCACCTTATCGCAGCCGCTTTTGGTGTAGCGAACGCCCTTGGCATCGTGATCCTGACCGCTGTGTGTCGCACCGGAACAGGCATGGGAATGACCGCCGGTGCCGTATTCATGCTTCAAAAACTCGGCTTTGTCCTTAACAGAATGATTTTCCTGCCAGTATTCATAGATACGGCGCTTTCCACCGGCAAAGCCGCTGCCACGGGTCAGGTCTGCATTGACCTCATCATCCGTAATAAACTGACGGACAAGGGGCATCTGCATCATATCGCTCTGATATTCCCTGACAGGGGCATCCAGTTCATTCAACCGCTTTTCAATGCCATCCAGCTTGTGATAGTGGAAACGAAGCAGAGAATGGTCGGCATCATGGGCAATCATAAACCCACGATACTCCTCTTTCATTGCCGTTAAAAACTCAGGCTGTTTGAGCTGTTCTGCCAGCCATGCGGTTTCTTCCGGAAAACCATTGCTGCGGATTTCCGACAAAGTAGGGAAGAATCCCATTGCCTTTGCTTCATCAGAAAGGTCATGGTAGAGATACCAAATGGACTGAGCGATTTTTTCACGCTCAAAGCCGGGGGCTTCCACCAGTTCCACATTGGTAGCGTACCGCCCGTTTTCCAGCAGCTCTCCAATCCGCTTTGCGGCATCCTCCCATGGAATGATCTGCGCCCTGGGGCTGTCAATGGCAGAGGAACCTTTGGCAAGATGAATCCCGTCCCCGGCATACCATGCGGAAATATTGCCGCTGTCCTCTTTCAGACCGAAACCGCCGTGATAAACCCGCTTCAGAGCCGGGACAATTTCTTCCACAGGTTTTTGCTTCATATACTCCAGAGCAACGATTTTCCGGGCATCATCGGTATTGCTGCCAAGCAGGAGAAAGTGGTCGATTTCTTCCTGAGAAAAAGAAAAAGCAGAGGGCTTTCGGCTCTCTGCTTCGTCGATAAAACTGATTTGTTCGTGTTCGGAGAGGAACAGGTTCAGACTCAGCTGTTGATAAGCTCCGTCATCACGATTTCCTCCGCCTGCGCTTTCAGGCTGCTCATGTGTCTTGCCCAGCCCCGCTGATCCGTCTCTTTCTCCGGTGCCGGGTTGTTCTTCAGGTACTGGTTCATCAAAAGTTCCACTCTGGCTTTCGCCGTCTCCTCGATCTCCCACAGGTGGGGGAACAGGGTCTCCGTCAGAATCATGTCGTTCAGGAGCATCGGATTGTTCTGCTCCAGAAACGCTCTGCGCATCCTGCCATATTTGCCCAAAGGTCTCGTTTCCTCGTTCTCCAACCTGATGTTCGGGATTCTGTAATCCCCGGCCTGTCTGTAAGTCATTTCGCTCATAATCTGCGCTCCTTTCAGCAGCTCTGTTCTGCTCGTATTCACCAATCGCTTTCTCGATCTCCTGAAACATCCGTGAACTGATTGCATTGACTGCCGTGCCGAGGGTGTTTACCGTCTGGCGGGTGTTAAAATCAAAGACATTCAGGAAGTCCTCATGCTCGAAGTAGTTGTCAGGGTTCTCAACCAGTCGGCAGTACATCGCATAGGATACGCTGTTTGCAACCGCTCTCTTGAAAGCCACTTCGATGTTAAGTTCATCATACTCCTCAAGGAAGCTATTGGCAACGATGTCGAGGATCGGCTTCTTGTAATCCTCCCAATACTCCGCAGAAAGAGACAGCGCAATCTCCTCCAGCTGCGCCTCCAACAGTCCATCTGCGGCGACACCAAAGGAACGCTCCATAGCTTCCATCACATACGCACGGTTTTCCTCTGTGACTTCCCAAGGTTTCAGTTCAGGGGATGAACGGCGGACACCAGTATCAGCCACATCGAATACATACCGCAGATAGGGCTTATCCCTGTTGGTCACAAACAGTGCGATGCCGGTGGAACCTCGTCTGACATATCTGCGGTACTTCTCGTCGTTCCACTCGTCATAAGGCTTGCAGAAGGTGGCATTGGGGCGCTGGGCATAAATCATCACCTGTTCCGGATAAGTGAACTCATAGTTTCGGGACACCGTTACCAGAAAGGAAGTCCAGCTATCCTTGTTCGATGTGATCTTTCCGATGGTCTCTCTTGCCAACCCGGAATAAAATCGCTCTTTTGCGTTCATCATTTCCCTCCAATCCTTAAAAATCAGGATAAAGATTCAGCCTATCAAAAGTCTCGTCATCCATACCGGACAACTTATTGAGAACAGAATCAGCCAAGGCACAAAGCTCGGCTTCCTCCTCGGAAAGCTGCTCCTTCATCTGCAAGAGAGCTTCACACAGCCCCGACCTTGTGCCGGGGCTGTAAAGCATCATCAAGTTCCGTTCATCTCGTGTGAAATTCATCATTCCATATCCCTTTCCGGGTGGCTTCTGGGCGGTTTATGGGGTGTATCGAAAACCGACATTTCTTTCAGCTGTTCCAACACGGAAGGGCGTTCTTCCGCAGCGGGAGCTTTCCCATTGTTAATGATGCCATCCAACATCCCATAGTCGTCCTCCATAGCCATCTCTGCGTTTTTCAGATAGTTTTCGGGTTTCATAAAGTTCTGAAGCTCCACGAAACCGAAGGCATCAACGTAATAACAGGATACTTCACCGGCGACCTTGAGCGCCACGATGTCGCTGACCGACATACTGTGACCACGGAAGTCCTCCGGGTGGTCAATATTGAACCTGGTATAAAGAGCTTCCAGCTGCTCTGCAGCACCGGCGGACTGCTCAATCGGACCATTGTAAACCACCTCATAATGGTCAATGGTCGGCTGGTTTTCCAGTTTCTGAATGTGCCAATACGGCATGAAGCGAAACTCGTCGGTCTCGTCAATGCGCTTCAGCTGAAGGACTGCGTAAGAGTCCGTGGAGCTTTCCAGAAACGCTACCATTCTGTCATCGGAAGTGGTATTTCCATGAATATCATCCCATTTTTCAATTTTCATAGGCGACCTCCTTATCGTTGCGGTTCCTTGTACTTATGCGAGGGCGTTGCAGGGGCAGTCTTTTCTGCCGCCTGTGCCAGCTTTTCCATGACCGACTCACGCTTGGGCGGGTCGATCTTATCCAGCTGACTTCTCAGCACCTTGGCAACCTCTACGGCAGTTTCCTCACGGGACTCCGCAATAGCCGTATCCAGAAACTCACGGTATAGTGCAGTATTGCCGGCGGCAAGGTCTGTCTTGATTTTCTGGATATGCGCCTGCACATCATCGACCTGATCCATATATTCATAGGGGTCGAAGTTCTCGGCAAAACGGTCGAGCTTTAACGCAAGCTCTACAATAGGGTCGTTCACCACAACCGCCTGCCTGCCAACCTCAAAAGCCTGCTCCATCACATCCTCATAGACCATGACACGAAGCTCCCTGCGTTCCAGGCCAAAGGATTCCAGAATTTCTTTTCTGGCTTCGATCATAGTTAAATCCGGGTTATCCAGCTGACCACCATCTATCTCGTTGTAGTTCTCATCCAACAGAGTGTAATCGTAGCCATCCTCACAGGTCTGCACCGCCAGGATTCTGTCACGCCCAACTTTCCATGCCGCTTCATCACCCATGATTTCAGGCTCTGCCATATAGGTTGCGCCGTTACGCTCCATGATTTCTGCGAACTGGCAGATGTGGAACACATTGTAACCAACCTGGGTATGGTACTCGTCGATGAATTTGCAGGGTTTCACGACAGTTTCATCGGGATAGTGAATCTGGACACAGCCACCGTCAGGAATACGAAACAAGTCCTTATAGTGGCTGTCAATAAATCGGATGTCCTTGCCGTCCGGGTTATACTCATTCCTCATTTGCGTTTTCCTCCGTTATCAAATTCCATGTTAAACCTGGTCTTTCCGTCCTCGAATACCTCCATATAGACCGTGGCATCAAAGGTGTTTCCGGTCTTAGCTGATTTACAGCCTTTCAGTTTGATTTTCCCAGAGCCAAGCAGTTTCTGTGCCGTGGCACTGGTCATGCTCTTGCCGATACTCTCAAAATAACGGTTGTTTTTCCAGAGGGCGAACTTGCAGCTTCGGTTAGAACAGAAAAATGCTTTCGCCTTTTCTTCTACAGAACTGCCGCAGACAGGGCATTTCCCCACGGCATTGCTTTCCTTTGACATCAGAACTTCAGAGTCCTGAATGACCTCGTAATTCCGAATCAGACCAGCAATCACATCTTTGATCTCGTCCATAAAATCCTCGCTGGCATATTTGCCCTTCTCGATGAGCAACAGCTTTTCCTCCCAATCCGCTGTCATAGACGGGGACTGAATCTGTTCGGGCATGACTGTTACCAGAGCCGTACCCTTGTGGGTAGGAATCAGATGCTTGGTTTTCTTATCGCCTTTCCGTTCCAGAAAACCGATACGCACCAGTTTTTCGATGATACCGGCACGGGTCGCAGGGGTTCCCAGACCTTTACGCTCCACCTCATCGGGCATCTCGTCCGCCCCGGCAGTTTCCATGCTCTGCAGGAGCGTATCTTCGGTGTAGTGCTTCGGAGGAGAGGTTTTTCCCTCCTTAATCTCCGTGCTGATCACAGCCATCTCATCGCCAACGGAAACGGAAGGAAGTGCCTGTTCCTTCTCGTCAGATTTTGTCGAATCACTTTTTCTGGCAAGTGCTTTCCATCCGTCATGCAGGATGGTTTTTCCCTTGGCAGAGAACGCTGTTCCACCGCAGTCCAGTTCAATGACTGTCTCTGCGTATCGGTGCGGATCTCCCACAGCCACGAAAAGGCGGGTGGAAATCAACTGCAAAATTGCAAGCTCGCCCTTAGGAAGCTCATTCAGATTGCATTTTTGCAATTCTCTGGTAGGGATAATGGCATGGTGGTCTGTGACCTTTTTGTTATTCACAACCTGCTCTGCATAAACGGGTACATTATCCACACCATCTACGGGGAATGTGTGGAAAGCCAGATTTACGAGATCTGGCAGATTGTGTGCCATATCGTCTGTCAGGTATCTGCTGTCGGTTCGGGGATAAGTGACCAGTTTCTTTTCATAGAGATTCTGGGTGTAATCCAAGGTCTGCTGTGCCGTATAGCCCAGCACACGGTTGGCATCTCTCTGCAAACTGGTCAGATCATAGAGCGCAGGCGGCTTTTCACTTTTCTCCTTGCGTTCGGCCTTTGTGACCACAGCGGCAGAGCAATCTCTGCTGACTGCTTCGGCATCCGACTTCTTTTTGAAGCGTTCACTTACTGCCGTAAATCCACCCAGATCAATCTGAACCGTGTAAAAGGGTTCCGGTTTGAAACCGGCAATGGCAGCTTCACGCATGACTGCCATTGCAAGGGTGGGAGTCATGACTCGACCAACATTCAGGGTCTGCCCACAAAGGGTCGAAAAAAGTCGAGTAGCGTTAATACCAACAATCCAGTCGGCTCGCTCTCGACACAGGGCTGCTTCATACAAAGCATCGTATTCAGTTCCGGGCTTGAGATTTTCAAAGCCCTCCATGATTGCGGAATCCTCCATTGAGGAGATCCACAGGCGTTCAAAGGGTTTCTTGCAATGGCACTGATGATAGACCAGACGGAAGATCAATTCACCCTCACGACCGGCATCCGTTGCACACACAAGGCTTACAACATCATCTCTGGCCATGAGCTTTTTTAGAATACCGAACTGCTTTCGGGTTCCTGCGGACACTTCATACTTCCAGTCATCGGGAAGAATAGGCAGGTCGCCATACGTCCACTTTCCATATCGTTCATCATAGGCTTCAGGCTGTGCCAGTTCTACCAGATGACCGACACACCAGCTGACGATGTAACCGTTACCCTCCAGGTATCCGTCCTGACGGTTGGTTACGCCCAGTACTTTTGCAAGGCTCTGAGCGACTGAGGGTTTCTCAGCCAATACTAATTTCATTTGCATCTGCTCCTTTCTCAAAAAAATAAGCAGCCACACACCGTAGTGCATGACTGCTATGTATTGAACCTTTATTCTTTTGGTAAATAACTCTTGTCGATTGAAAGATTAACGCAAGTTGCCGCCGCAATATATATCGCCAAAATAATAACCTCTAAAACTAAAACATTATACGGACGAGGGTAGAATCTTGCTGCAACACTTACAATAAATCTAATCGGGAAATAAAGCCCCAACCATGCAGAAATTTTATAGAACTTTTTGCGGAAGTTCTTTGTTTTCTCCGTGGCACTGGATGCTTTCTTTTGATACGCATATTCAAAGCCACCGATTGCTGCGACAAAAGGCAAGAAACTCAAAAATCCAAAAAACACATTTTGAAGAATCACAGTCGTCATAAACTGTATCAGCAACACCATCACTTCAAGTGTCACTAAATAAACCATGATTTGTCCAAGGTTATCATTCTGTACCTCTTTCACTTTAGGCAAATCATTGTCACTCTGATAATCATCGTTCAACAAGTAGTCGGTTGTAACACCAAACAACTTGCTAAGTTGAAGAATATTATTGGCATCGGGCATTGCAGTTCCCGACTCCCAACGAGAGATAGCCTGTCTTGAAACATCCAACTTTTCAGCCAGATCTTCCTGAGACATTCCATTGGACTTTCTCAGCCCGATAATCTTATCTGAAAGTTTCATATGAAATCCTCCTTTGCTTTGGTGATTTCATTGTATCTAAAATCACGATATTCCACCACCACATTGGCTTTACATATCCGCAACAAGAGTTTACATTGCTGATTTTCTTTGTTTTGGATTACCGCTTGATGATATTAACACGATTATATCATATATCTTATCCTTTGTTGTAACAGATTTATGACTTTGCTATGTAAAGGCAATCCGAAGATTGCCCCAGGCATCATGCCTGTTCGCTATTATACAGGTTCATTATCCTCATCATCTACGATGAAGTCAGCGTCATCGTCATCTTCCTCGACATAGCCATAGTCCTCGTCATCGTCAACGTAGTCCGCATCAGGGTCAGGCTTCGCAGCTTCTTTTTCCTTTTTCTTGCCCTGCATCTTCTTAAAGACGAAGAAACCACCGCCGCCGATCAGAGCCACAACAAGCAGAACCACAGGAAGCATATTGGTCTTAGGCTTCTCCTCAGGCGCAGGCTCTGTGACCTTAGGCTCCGGTTCCGTCTCGGTCGGTTCTGGAGTGGTCTCAACCACAGGCTCGGTGTACTTGGCAGCTTCTTCCTCGCTCATCAGCATCAGAAGGTCGGCTTCGTCCACCTGATTCAAGAAGTGAACCGTCTCGTTTCCTTCATCGTCACGGTCGATGATGATATAAAAGTAATTGCCGTTCTTTGTGACCGCAGTAATGAATTGTTTGCCGGTTTTGTCAGGCGAGCCGACATCATCAACCAAAGTCAGGTTGCCATCAGGAGTAAGGGCGGATTCACTGGCATCTGCGCCGGTGTCCATGTTCTGCATGAACATACTCATAAACATCATGAGGAGCGCCATATCCATTTCGCTGTTCTGCTCGGCTTCCTCAATCAGCTCCAGATAGTCGCTGTGGACATAGCCATTCTTTTCAGGAACTGTGATCTGATACCAGTCGCCATCAACTCCGATCACCTTTACTTCCTCGCCGGGGCGAAGCTGGTCGATGATCTCATAATTCATGCCTGCACCGGTACGCACATTCAGCCGGGAACCGTTCGTGACCACCTTGCCGGTTCCCATGCCATCGTCCTCGGTTTTCTCGGCATCATACTTCCAGTCCTCGCCATTGAAGGAGAACACCACCGTACCATCTTCATCCACAGATACGCTGTACGGTACTTCTTCCGTTTCCTGCTCCGTGGTTTCCGCAGGGGCAGTTTCCACGGTTTCGATACCGGAAGCCGCTGTCTCATCCGTATAGGCGAGAGCGGTTGTCGAAAACACGCTCATGCAAAGCACAGCCGCCAGAAAAGCGGCACACAGTCTTTTAATCTTCATTCTGCATCTCCTCCTCGTTCATAGCGTTGATTGTCTCAGGCTTCGGAGCCATATCCGCAGCAAACATACGGAGCAGCTCAGAAAGCTGGTCAGGGGTCAGGTTCGCAGCGTGAACCATCTCATGGATTTCGGAGTTTTCCTCCTCACGGTATCTGCGTTCCAGGTCTTTTACTCTGGCATCCCATTCAGCCCGTTTCCTGCGGGCTTTCTCAAGGTCTGCACCGATTCTGTCTAATTTGGCACCCAATAGAATGTCCTCCTTAATTTCGGATTCTGCCGAAGCAGTAAAAATGCTGTTGCCAGTAACTTGTTTCAATCGAAGCATAAGAGATCGGGTTTCCACAGTGAATCATCATCCCATTGCCGACATAAATACCAACATGCGATGCACCGGAGGTATCATAGGTGCCTTGGAAGAAGATAAGGTCTCCCGGCTTTGCAGAGCTTCGGGGGATAATGTCACATACACCCATCAGACCGTTTGCGGTCAATCTGCCAACGCTCCAGCCGTTGCCGCAGTTATTGATGACCCACGAAACAAAACCGGAGCAGTCAAAGGAAGTGGAGGGGCTGCTTCCACCCCAGACATACGGGTATCCCAGATACTTCTCAGCTTCCCGGATCATGTTGGCAAATCGGGTATCCGTCAGAGCTTCGCCCGGAATGTCGTAGTCGGTGTATTCGCCGGTGACTGCATAGATGTCGTCCCCGAAGATGTCCGGGCGGTTCCCGCTTGTCTGGAGGAGAATACGGTATCGCTCCATTTCATCCTCTGTCAGACCGGAGCTTCCGATTACACGGTTCAAGCCCTTGTTTACCAGCTTCACATTCAGGATATAATACTCATACTCAACCTCAACTTCGTACTCATATTCCTCTGTCGTAGTCTCGCCGGTTTCCGGATCTGTGGATGTCGAGGTGCCGGTACGGGTCTCTGTGCGGGTTCGGATTTCCACTTCTTCTGTCAAAATCAGCTCATACTGCTGATCGAACAGCCACCGCAGAGTGCTTTGCACTTCCTCACGGGTGTAATCCTCAAACTTCACCGTCAGATATGCCGCCAGCT
>ERZ808049.811-NODE-811-length-11170-cov-3.048048_pt1 | contig 11170 bp, 11 predicted proteins | sample MGYA00380198_ERZ808049 | MGnify/ENA primary metagenome ERZ808049 (study PRJEB31490, sample SAMN06133414) | mouse gut metagenome | isolation source: Z2_2 | host: mice | place: China: Chengdu | collected 2015-05 ...
GAAGAATGTGGAAGCGCGGGCATTTGACAGCAGATTTGGTAAAAATTTTACTTGATTAATCTGAAAAATGCTATATAATGGATTACTAGCAATGTTGGGTTTATGCATTGCTATGCATATATATGAGGAGGACATTATTATGAAAAAACAGGTAATAGCATTATTGACAGCAGCCATGCTGGCTGGCGCCATGGCAGGATGCGGTTCAGGCGGAGCCGACGCGACGACAGCGGCAGCTGATACCACCGCGGCAGAGACTACCACCGCAGGGGATACTACCGCAGCCGACACCAAGGCAGAGGCTGAGGACGAGGCGGAGACCACCGCAGCCGCGGCAGGCGGGGAAGGAAAAGTCCTGGTTATGGCTACCAACGCGGAGTTCCCGCCCTATGAGTATCACGACGGCGGCGACATCGTAGGAATCGACGTTGAGGTGGCGGAAGCCATTGCCGGGAAGCTGGGCATGACCCTGGAGGTTGAGGATATTGCCTTCGACTCCATCATTCCGGAGCTGGAAAGCGGCAAGGCGGATATCGGCGTTGCCGGCATGACCGTAAATGAGGACCGTTTGAAGAACGTGGACTTTACAGACCCATACACAACGGCTTCTCAGGTAATTATTGTAAAAGAGGACAGCGAGATCGCAGGGCCGGATGATCTGAAGGGCAAATATATCGGCGTTCAGCTGGGGACTACCGGCGACATCTACGCTTCTGATTATGAGGCCGACGGTTCTACTATTGAGCGTTACAACAAGGGATTTGAGGCGGTTCAGGCGATGCAGCAGGGCAAGATCGATGCCGTAGTGATCGACCAGGAGCCGGCAAAAGTGTTTGTTTCCCAGAATGAGGGGATCAAGATCTTGGACGAGGCGCTGACTGTGGAAGAGTACGCCATTGCCGTCAAGAAGGGCAACACAGAGCTTCTTGACCAGGTAAACGGGGCGCTGGCTGAGCTTAAGGAGTCCGGCGAACTGCAGGCGATCATTGACAAATACATTTCAGCAGAATAAAGGAATAGGGAACGAATACCATGAGTGAAAAGTTCAGGGCTGATTTTTATCAGAATTTTATTGAGGACGACCGTTGGAAATACATTGTAAACGGCTTGGGCAATACCATTAAGATTACGCTTTTTGCGGTGCTTCTGGGCATTGCCCTGGGGTTTTTGGTGGCGATCATCCGTTCCACTTTTGAAAAGACCGGCAAGTTGAAACTGTTAAACCTTCTGTGCAGGGTGTATCTGACGGTTATCCGGGGAACCCCGGTGCTGATTCAGCTTCTGCTTATTTACTTCGTGGTGTTCGGTTCTGTCAGGATTGACAAGTCTCTGGTGGCCATACTGGCCTTCGGCATCAACTCCGGGGCCTATGTGGCGGAGATTTTTCGAAGCGGGATTATGTCCATTGACAACGGCCAGTTTGAGGCGGGCCGCAGCCTGGGGTTCAATTACACCCAGACCATGCTCTACATCATCATGCCCCAGGCATTTAAGAATGTGCTTCCGGCTCTTGGCAATGAGTTTATCGTGCTGCTAAAGGAGACGTCTGTGGCCGGATATATCGCCATCCAGGATCTGACTAAAGGCGCGGATATTATCCGAAGCCGTACATACAGCGCGTTTATGCCCCTTATGGCGGCGGCAGTGATCTACCTGGTGATGGTGATGATTTTTACTTACTTTGTACAGAGGCTGGAGAGGAGGCTGAGGAGCAGTGACCACTAATGGAAATGATGCGCTGATCCAGGTGCAGCACCTGGGAAAAAGCTTTGAGCAATTGGATGTCTTGAAGGATATCACCGTTGATATCCACAAGGGCGACGTGGTGTGCGTCATTGGGCCTTCCGGCTCCGGTAAGAGTACGTTTCTGCGGTGTTTAAACCGCCTGGAGGAGCCTACCTCCGGGAAGATCTTCTTTGAGGGCGTGGATATCACGGACCCTAAGACGGACATTGACAAACACCGCCAGAAAATGGGCATGGTGTTCCAGCAGTTTAACCTGTTTCCTCACATGACCATTATGAGAAACCTTACTATTGGTCCCATGAAGCTTCAGGGGCGGAGCCAGAGTGAGGCGGAGGCGGAGGCCAGGAAGCTTTTGGAGCGGGTGGGCCTTGCGGACAGGGCTCAGGCTTATCCCAGCCAGCTGTCGGGTGGCCAGAAACAGAGGATCGCCATTGTGCGGGCCTTATGCATGCGGCCGGAGGTTATGCTTTTTGACGAGCCTACATCCGCCCTGGACCCGGAGATGGTGGGGGAGGTCTTAAATGTTATGCGGGATCTGGCCAGGGAGCGGATGACCATGGTGGTGGTCACCCACGAGATGGGATTTGCCAGGGAGGTGGCTGACAGGGTCATGTTCATGGACGGCGGGTATTTTCTGGAGGAGAACGCGCCGGCAGAGTTTTTTGCCAATCCGAAGAATGAGAGGCTTAAGAACTTTTTGAGTAAGGTTTTGTGACGGGCGACGGAAATCCGGCCATATGTCTGGGGTTTTTGCGGGATGTTTCTGTGGAATAAAAAGAGACCAGGGGAATCCGGGGAGGATTGGCCCTGGTTTTTTTGTTGGATAAAGATTCTATTTTCAAATCTAAAAATCCTCTAAATTAGTATAAAGGTTTCGGTATATGTCTTGAAAAGTCCGGCTGATTGGTATATGGTTTAGGGTGAAAGGCAAGAGTACTCCAGGAAAGGAGCGGATCCGACATGAAATATCTGGTGATATACAGCAGCAGGACAGGCAACACGGAGAAGATTGCCATGGAGATTTTCGAGGCTCTTCCGGGGAATTCTAAGGATATTCAGAGAGTGGAGGAGCAGAGCGGCGAAGCGGATACTTATTTTGTAGGGTTTTGGAATGATAAAGGTATATGCGGCGGCGAGATCATGGAGTTTCTGGAGGGACTTCACGGAAAGCAGGTGGCTATCTTCGGGACCTGCGGCATGGGGGAAGACCCGGAGTACTGCCGTCAGGTGTCAAAGCGGGTGGAAGCGCTGATCCCGGAGGACAACCGGTATCTTGGGTCTTTCCTCTGTTCCGGGAAGATGGTTCCACAGGTTTTGGAGCGGTACCGCATGATGCAGCGGCAAAAGGATTCTCCGCGCATCCGGCAGATGATCCAGTCCTGCGAGGAGGCTATGCTTCACCCGGACAGCAGGGATTTGGCCAATGCCAGGATGTTTGTGGAGGAGATCATAGGGGAAACGGGAGTTTTTTAATTTGAAAAAAGAAAGGGGACATTGATATGGGAGTGAAAGAGCAAAAGCCGGGCAATAACAGGAAGCCGTTTATTTTTTACTATGCCATGGTCATGCTGATCATGATGGCTATTAATCTGTTTCTTATGCCCAGTGTGCAGCGGAAAAGCGTTACAGAGGTTCCGTACAACACGTTCCGGGATATGATCGAGGAAGGCGTGGTGACCCAGGTGGGAAGAAACGAGCAGCAGATCACGTTTCTGGCAAAGACCGGGGAGAAGAATCCTCTGGGGGACGATGTGATACGCTGGTACAAGACGGGCAACTGGCCCGATGAAGATCTGACTCAGGTTTTAAGGGATAACGGCATCGCGTTTTCAGAGGAGATCATAGAGCCTACCTCGCCCATCGTGTCGGTCCTGGTATCATGGATCATTCCCATTGTGCTGTTTGTGGTCATCGGTCAGTTTCTGTCCAGGCAGCTTCAGAAAAGGATGGGCGGCAATGCCATGACATTCGGTAAGTCCAATGCAAAGATTTATGCGGAGTCGGAGACCGGCAAGACCTTTACCGACGTGGCAGGGCAGGAGGAGGCCAAGGAGGCTTTGAAGGAGATCGTGGATTTTCTCCACAACCCTCAGAAGTACGCGGAGATCGGCGCCACTCTGCCTAAAGGCGCTTTGTTGGTGGGTCCTCCAGGAACCGGTAAGACACTGCTTGCCAAGGCGGTGGCCGGGGAGGCTAAGGCGCCGTTTTTCTCCATCTCCGGCTCCGAGTTTGTGGAGATGTTTGTGGGCATGGGAGCGGCCAAGGTGCGGGATCTGTTTAAGCAGGCCAACGAAAAGGCCCCTTGTATCGTGTTCATTGATGAGATCGATACCATCGGCAAGAAGCGGGACGGCGGCGGATTCTCCGGCAATGATGAGAGGGAGCAGACCTTAAATCAGCTTTTGGCGGAGATGGACGGTTTTGACGGCCGCAAGGGCGTGGTGATTCTGGCAGCCACCAACCGGCCGGAGTCCCTGGACCCTGCGCTTTTGCGCCCGGGGCGGTTTGACAGGCGGATTCCTGTGGAGCTGCCGGACCTTAAAGGGCGGGAGGCTATTTTAAAGGTTCATGGGAAGAATGTGAAGATGGACGACAGCGTAAGCTACGGGGAGGTGGCCAGGGCTACTTCCGGGGCCAGCGGCGCGGAGCTTGCCAATATCGTCAATGAGGCGGCTCTTCGGGCGGTGCGCATGGGGCGCAGCGTGGTGAGTCAGCAGGATCTGGAGGAAAGCGTGGAGGTGGTCATCGCCGGATATCAGAGAAAGGATTCCGGCGTTACGGGCAGAGAGAAAAAGATCGTGGCGTACCATGAAGTGGGCCACGCCCTGGTGGCGGCGTGTCAGACCAACTCGGCCCCGGTACACAAGATCACCATTATCCCCAGAACTTCCGGTGCTTTGGGCTATACTATGCAGGTGGATAAGGATGAGCGGTATCTCATGAGCAGGGATGAGGCGTTTAACAAGATTGCCACGTTTACCGGAGGAAGGGCGGCGGAGGATCTGATCTTCCACTCCATCACTACGGGGGCAGCCAATGATATTGAACAGGCTACGAAGCTGGCCAGGGCAATGGTGACCCGGTACGGCATGAGCGAGCAGTTTGGCATGGTGGCTCTGGAGACGGTGACGAACCAGTATTTAGGCGGGGATACGTCTCTGGCCTGCTCACCGGAGACGGCTAAGGTTATTGATGATGAGGTTGTGAAGCTGGTGGGGAAAGCCTATGACAGGGCTATGGAGATCTTAAAGGACAATGAGCAGAAGCTTCATGAGATCGCCCAGTATCTTCTGGAGCAGGAGACCATCAGCGGGGAAGAGTTTATGGAGATCTTGAAAGCTCCGGCAAAGGAGGGAGCGGCAGAAGACATAGAAGGTTAAGGCAGGGATGAAATGGCCATGTGAGGAAAATTTACGGATGCGGCTGCAAATCCGCTTGCATTTTTTCTAAAAAGGTGTATAATCCAATATATGAACAATTATTCATATAAAGTCCGTATAGGATAGATCCAGGAGGGTATGCCTTATGAAAAAGAAATTTAAGATGGAGAATCTGGACTGCGCCAACTGCGCGGCAAAGATGGAGGCCGCTATTAACAAGATCGAGGGCGTGAAGGAGGCTACGGTCAGCTTTATGACCCAGAGGCTGGTCATTGAAGGAGATGACGACAGGTTTGATGAGATCGTGAAGGAAGCAGTGGCGGCGTGCAGGAAAGTGGATGCTGACTGTGAAGTGATAGTATAGTAAAGTGACAACTGTGGATCATAAAGAGAAAAGCAGCGGGATGAGAAGAGGCCCGCTGCTTTTTATATGATATTTTTCCGTGCATCCCCTTTCGGAGGAAGGGTATTTGTGGTAAACTGGTGATAACATTTAAGAATATAGGAAGGTATCCAAAGGAGGAAACTATGAGCCAAACCTACGACAAATTGATGAAATGCTACAAGAGCATGAAGAAAAAGGTGAAGTTTAAGCCGGAGGTGGCGCTGATCTTAGGGTCAGGGCTGGGGGATTATGTGAAGCAGGTCCAGGTGGAGGCCACGGTTGCGTATTCGGATATCGAGGGTTTTCCGGTTTCCACGGTTCCGGGCCATAAGGGGAGGTTTGTGTTCGGGTATGTGAAAAAGGTTCCTGTGGTCATCATGCAGGGAAGAGTTCACTACTATGAGGGCTATGATATGGCGGATGTGGTGCTTCCTGTCCGTCTGATGAAGATGATGGGAGCTAAGGTGCTGTTTCTGACCAATGCGGCCGGGGGTGTCAACAGCGATTTTAGCGCCGGGGAGCTGATGCTTATTAAGGATCACATAAGCTCGTTTGTCCCGTCTCCGTTGATCGGGCCCAATATAGACGAGCTGGGTACCCGTTTTCCGGATATGAGCGATATTTATAATAAGGAACTGCGGGTCCTGATCAAAAAAGCGGCGAAGAAACTGGGGATCCCTCTTCAAAAGGGCGTGTATCTGCAGCTTACAGGGCCGGCTTATGAGTCTCCGGCGGAGATCCGCATGTGCAGGCTTCTGGGAGCCGACGCGGTGGGCATGAGCACTGCCTGCGAGGCTGTGGCGGCCAATCATATGGGGATGAAGATCTGCGGCATCTCGTTTATTTCCAATCTTGCCTGCGGCATGACCGATGAGCCTTTGAGCCACAAGGAGGTGCAGGAGGCGGCTGACAGGGTGGCGCCGCTGTTTGAGAAGCTGGTGACGGAGTCTATTGGCATGATCGGCAAGAGTTTAAAAGAGAAAAAGCAGGGAAAGAGTTAGGATGCCTGGCAGGAGGACGGAAGATGAATACAGTGATCATTGGGATCGCGGGAGGGACCGGGTCCGGAAAATCTACGTTTACTAACCGTTTGAGAGAAGCCTTTCATGAGGATGTGGCGGTGCTGTATCATGACAATTATTACCGGTCTCAGGACGAGATCCCCTTTGAGGAGCGCAAAAAGGTAAATTACGACCATCCGGACGCGTTTGAGACAGAGCTTTTGTTAAAGCAGCTGGAGGAGCTGAAAGCGGGAAGGAGCATCCACTGTCCGGTGTATGATTATTCCCAGCACAACCGGTCAGACCAGGTTGTGCTGGTGGAGCCCAGACGGGTGATCCTTCTGGAGGGGATCCTGGTGCTGGCGGATGAGAAGCTGCGAGAGCTTTTGGATATTAAGGTGTATGTGGAGGCGGACGCCGATGAGCGGATCCTGCGGCGGGTGATCCGGGATGTGAAGGAGCGGGGAAGGGATATTGAGGGCGTTGCCCGTCAGTACCTGACCACGGTAAAACCCATGCACTATCTGTACGTGGAGCCTACCAGAGCGCTGGCAGATATTGTGATCAACAGCGGAAAGAATCCGGTGGCGTTTGAGATGATGAAAAATAATATTGAGAAGATCATTGCGGCGTCCGCGCCTTGATCCCGGAGGAAGGAGAGAGGGAGGTTTTTGGAATATGGTCGAGATGGAAAAAGGACTGCTGGAGCGTTTGAGGCAGCAGGGGTTTGACGCGGCGAGGGAGATTCTGGAAGCCGGAGACTTAAAGGCGGGGCAGCTGTTTGTGGTGGGGTGTTCCACCAGCGAGGTCTGCGGTGGCAGGATCGGCACGGCTTCAAGCCCCGATGCGGCAAAGGCGGTGTTTGAGGGGATCTGGCAGGCGGCAAGGGAAAGGGGCGTGTATTTGGCGGCCCAGTGCTGTGAGCATCTGAACCGGGCTCTTATTCTGGAGCGGGAGGCAGCGGAGCGGTATGGGTATGAGGAGGTTAATGTGGTGCCGCAGCCTAAGGCAGGCGGGTCTTTTGCCACGGCGGCTTACGCGGCCTTCGACTGTCCGGCGGCAGTGGAGCATATCCGGGCCCATGGGGGGATGGATATTGGGGACACGCTGATCGGGATGCATCTTAGGGATGTGGCGGTGCCGGTGCGGATTGCCGTAAAGAGGATCGGGGAAGCCCATGTGGTGTGTGCCAGGACCAGAGCCAAGTTTGTGGGCGGGGAGAGGGCGGTGTATGATAGCGGGAAGATGTGATAATTTTTATATTTTTTGAAAGAACAGAGCTTTCCTGACATTAGGAAAGCTCTGTGAAATCTAATATTTTTTCAAAAACCGTATAAATTCCTCCACCCCGTCTTCTGTAGTGGCCCAGGAGGTGACCAGGCGGATGCTGGAATGGGTTTCGTCTATTTTCTTATCCATGTTAAAGGTAAATTCTTTCGCCAGTTCTGCGATCATTTCATTGGAAAACACAGGGAACAGCTGGTTGGTCTGGGAGTCGTAGGCAAAGGAGAAGCCTTTGTCTGTGAGCGCTGTCCGAAGCTTTCCGGCCATGGCGTTGGCGTGGGAGGCCATGTCAAAGAACAGGTTGTTCTGGAACAGCTCCTCAAACTGGATCCCAAGGAGCCAGCCTTTGGCCAGCATGGCGCCTTTCTGCTTGATCATAAAGCGGAAATCCGGTTTTAACTCGTCGTTGAGGATGATCAGGGCTTCTCCGAAAAGGGCGCCGTTTTTGGTGCCGCCGATGTAGAAAACATCCGTAAGGCTTGCGATGTCAGCCAGGGTCAGGTCATTGATGGGGCTTGTAAGGGCGGCTCCCATGCGGGCTCCGTCCATGAAAAGGTAAAGACCTTTTTGGCGGCAGAGATGGGACAGGGCTTCCAGTTCTGTTTTGGTGTACTGGGTCCCGACTTCCGTGGAATTGGAGATGTAGACCATCTTAGGCTGGACCATGTGCTCGTCGGTGTGAAATTCCAGGGCCTGCAGGACCAGATTGGGGGTCAGTTTGCCGTCTTTTGTTTCCATGGCCAGGACTTTGTGTCCAGTGGCCTCAATGGCTCCGGTCTCATGGACATTGATATGTCCGGTGACAGCGGAGATGACGGCCTGGTGGGGACGGAGGGCGGCGGAAATGGTGATGAGATTGGTCTGGGTGCCGCCTGCGATGATGTGGATGTCTGCATTGGGCTGTTTGATTTCACTTCGGATAAGGTCAATGGCGTGGGTTGTATGGATATCCTGACTGTAGCCGGTATTCTGGGTCAGGTTAGTTTCCATCATGGCTTTCAGGATGCGGGGATGCGCTCCCTCGCTGTAGTCGTTGGTAAAGCTGTACATAGTGTGTGCCTCCTTATTTTTCGATAGCAGTGGAATGGAATGATCAATAAAAACTGCTTCTCTTTAGTATAGAGGAAAACAGGTGGGGAATCAATGGAAATGTGAACAGGTTTTTGAGGAAAGGAAATAGGTAGGGATATGCTGTATCAGATATCGGACGGCACCGTATCTCTGGGAGGAACGGAGGTGCTGTCACATATTCATTTTGAGATAAAAGGGACGGAAAAGATCGCGGTAACAGGGATCAACGGGGCAGGAAAGACTACGCTTTTGCGGCTTTTGGCCGGTGACTTGGAACTGGACCGGGACGATAAGCGCCAGGGGCCGGGGATTTTCGCCTCCAGAAGGCTGACGGTGGAGATGCTGGGGCAGCAGGCTTTTGGGGATCTGTCCCGGACGGTGGAGGAGGAGCTTTTGGCATCCTGTCCGGAGAAAGAGGAGTTTGGCCCACAGCGGTTTGCCTATGAGAAGGAGTATGACAAGCTGTTTACCGGGTTTGGTTTTGGGCGGGATGAGAAGAGGAAGCGGCTGTCGGAGTTTTCCGGCGGGGAACAGACGAAGATCGCGCTTATCCGGCTGCTGTTAGAGAAGCCGGATGTGCTTCTTTTGGACGAGCCTACCAATCATCTGGATGTGGAGACGGTGGAGTGGCTGGAACAGTATCTTAAGGGATATCGGAAGGCTGTGGTTATGGTGTCCCACGACCGGTTTTTTCTGGACCAGACGGCGGATGTGGTTTATGAGCTGGCGGATAAAAAGCTGACCAGATATCCGGGCAACTATACCCATTATCGGCAGGAGAAGCTAAAAAATATCCGTCTCCAGAGGAAGGCTTACGAGCGGCAGCAAGAGGAGATCAAGCGGCTGAACCAGGTGATCGAGCGGTTTAAACATAAGCCTACCAAGGCGGCATTTGCCAGGTCCAAGAAAAAGGCGGTTGAGCGGATGGTAAGGATCGAGGCTCCCAGACAGGACACGGCCCATCTGTTTACCGGGGATATCACCCCCTTAAGTCCTGGCAGCAAGTGGGTGTTGGAGGCGAAGGAACTGAACATAGGGTATGATAAGCCGCTGTTTGAGATCGGACTGCGGGTGCGGCGGGGGCAGAAGATCGGCATCCTGGGGCCTAACGGGGCGGGGAAGAGTACGTTTTTAAAGACGGTAGCCGGGATTTTGGCTCCGCTTAAAGGGAAATATACTCTGGGAAACGGGGTTACTCTCGGGTACTTTGACCAACATTCCGGGGAGATCCAGTCGGAGCTTACGGTGTTTGAACATTTTCATCAGCTGTTTCCGGGGCTGACGGAGAAGGAGGCTAGGGGGATCCTGGGGAATTATCTGTTTGGAGGGAGGGACAGCGCAAAGCGGGTCAGCAGTTTGTCGGGCGGGGAGAAGGCCAGGCTGGTTCTTGCGGAACTCCTCCAGAGCAGACCTAATTTTCTGGTGCTGGACGAGCCTACCAACCACATGGATATCCACGCCAAAGAGACGCTGGAGTCCGCGTTTCAGGCTTACAGAGGGACGATCCTCTTTGTGTCCCATGACCGGTATTTTGTCCGGCAGGTGGCGGACGCGGTGCTGATTTTGGCGGACGGGGCGGTGATGTACTATCCTTTCGGATATGAGCATTATCTGGAGAGGAAGCAAAAGGCGAAAGATGGAGAGTCCATAGGGGCTCAGATCCGGGCTGAGGAGCAGGCTTTGGTAGCGGGGATCCGGGCCGTGCCCAAGGCGGAGCGGCACAGGCTCCGGGAGATCCCGGAGGAGGAAGCTTATGGGGAATGGAAGCTTCGGCTGGCCGGGGAGAAGATGGCCGGGGCCAGAAGGCAGGCAGAACGGATCTGGGAGATGATGGAGGCCATGAAGGATAAATGGCAGGAATCGGAGGCTTTCTGGAACGGGGAAGCCTGGGGGGATGGGGATGCCTATGAGACCCTGCGGCAGGAGTATGAGGCGTGGGAAGGGAAATGGCTTGCAGGGTGTCTGGAATGGGGAGAAACGTTTTTTGACTATGGCAAATGGGAAAAGGGAGGAGAGGAAGAGGCATGCAAGGCGGCTGTCAGGCAGTGCAGTGACGCAGGAGCGTTTTCCATTGAGGAAAAGGAGTGCCGGTGGCATGTGTTTGAGAAAGGGCCGGGGGTGTAAAGGAGCCGTCGGATGGCGGATGGGAGTCTCCTTCCGGCCAGGTTTTTGATTCCAGAGAGGAGACGGTTCTGCCTAATGCGCTTACAGATCGGGCGTATGTTTTATTGCGGGCCGGGGAAATTGGAGAGCGATATGGAGAGATCGCGGGGATGATTGAAAGAAAACAGTATGAGAACGCG
>ERZ808049.815-NODE-815-length-11091-cov-3.515980_pt1 | contig 11091 bp, 9 predicted proteins | sample MGYA00380198_ERZ808049 | MGnify/ENA primary metagenome ERZ808049 (study PRJEB31490, sample SAMN06133414) | mouse gut metagenome | isolation source: Z2_2 | host: mice | place: China: Chengdu | collected 2015-05 ...
ACCGGTGACTATATCACCCTGAAAGACGGTAAGAAAAAGACCATAAAAGCATTTATGATCGACGAGAAGATCCCAAGGAGCAGGAGAGATGAGATGCTGCTCCTTACAGAGGGACATCATGTGCTGTGGATCATTGGCTGCCGAATCAGTGAATTTTACAAAATAACAGATGAGACGGAACAGATCTTACAAGTGAAAACAGATGGAGGAGAAGAACATGGAGGAAAAGATTCGTGTCCTGATTTCGGAGGAGGATGTGAACAAGAAGATCAGTGAGGTGGCATCGCGGATCAGCAGGGATTATGAGGGGCAGCAGGTCCATCTCATCTGTATCCTGAAAGGCGGCGTTTTTTTTACCTGCGAGCTGGCCAAAAGGCTTACGGTTCCCGTGTCACTGGATTTTATGTCCGTTTCCAGCTACGGGGCAGGTACAAAGTCCAGCGGTGTGGTAAAGATCATCAAGGACCTCGACGAGCCTTTGGAGGGCAAGCATGTGGTCATTGTGGAGGATATCATTGACTCCGGCAGAACATTGTCCTACTTGCTGGAGATCCTGGAAAAGAGAGGTCCAAAGGACATCCGCCTGTGTACCCTCCTCGACAAGCCTGAGAGAAGAGTGAAAAAACAGGTGAAGGTGGATTACACATGTTTTACCATTCCGGATGAATTTGTTGTGGGATATGGCCTGGACTATGACCAGAAGTACAGAAATCTTCCATATATCGGAGTTGTAGAACATAATAGTTAAACAGTAAGGAGGCAGTTAGTTGAGACAGCGACAATCTATAAGCGGAATGGGACTATTGCTGGCCATGATGATCGTCATGGTCCTGGTGTTCCGCATTACGGGAAACATGGGGGAGGAGACGCCCACACAGCAGGATTACATCCACGCGGTGGAGGAAGGGCAGGTTATGTCGGCAGTGATCCGTCCGAACAAGGAGACTCCCACAGGGGAGCTGGGCCTGAATATGAAGGACGGCAGGCAGTGGTTGGTCTATGTGGCTGACGTGAAGGAGGAGCAGAAGTTTCTCATGGATCAGGGGATTCCCTGTGTCATGGGCAATGTTCCACAGGAAAGCTATCTGATGTCCATCGTCGTTCCTGTCCTTTTGTCAGGCGTGGTTCTGGTGGTGGTGATCCTGATGATGAACGCCAGGACAGCCGGAGGAGGGGCCAATGCCAGGATGATGAACTTTGGCAAGAGCCGGGCAAAACTCAGCCGGGACGCCAGCAAGTATAATTTTAAGAAGGTGGCGGGCCTGCGGGAGGAGAAAGAGGATCTGGAGGAGCTGGTGGATTTTCTGAAAAATCCCCAGAAGTACACCAATGTGGGAGCCAGGATCCCCAAAGGCATCCTTCTGGTGGGACCTCCGGGAACCGGCAAGACCCTTTTAGCCAAGGCGGTGGCAGGGGAGTCGGGAGTTCCTTTCTTTAGCATCTCCGGCTCTGATTTTGTGGAGATGTTTGTGGGCGTGGGAGCTTCCAGAGTCCGCGACCTGTTTGAGGAGGCCAAGAAGAACGCTCCCTGTATCGTGTTTATCGATGAGATTGACGCTGTGGCAAGACAGCGTGGAACCGGCCTTGGCGGCGGCCACGACGAGAGAGAGCAGACCCTGAACCAGCTTCTTGTGGAGATGGACGGATTTGGTATCAATGAGGGGATCATCGTTCTGGCGGCCACCAACCGGGTGGATATATTGGATCCCGCTATTTTGCGGCCGGGCCGTTTTGACAGAAAGATCACTGTGGGACGGCCTGACGTCCGTGGGCGGGAGGAGATCCTGAAAGTTCACGCCCAGGATAAACCTCTGGGAGATGATGTGGATCTGGAGCGGGTGGCCAGGACGACCGCCGGATTTACAGGGGCTGATCTGGAAAGCCTTCTCAACGAATCCGCCATCCTTGCGGCAAAGGAAGGCCGTAATTTTGTGCGCCAGAACGATATTGACCGTTCCTTTATCCGGGTGGGTATCGGGACGGAGAAGCGGAGCCGGGTGATCTCCGACAAGGAGAAGCGGATCACGGCTTATCACGAGGCGGGCCACGCTATTTTATTCCACCTGCTTCCCGAGGTGGGGCCGGTACACACCATATCCATCATCCCCACAGGCACCGGAGCGGCGGGATATACTATGCCCCTTCCGGAAAAAGACGAGATGTTTAACACAAAGGGCAAGATGCTTCAGACCATTATGGTATCTCTGGGCGGACGTATTGCCGAGGAGTTGATCCTGGACGACATTACCACAGGCGCTTCCCAGGATATCAAGCAGGCCACGGCCCTTGCCAGGTCCATGGTGGTGAAATACGGCATGTCGGAAAAGATCGGTATGATCAACTATGAGACAGAGGGTGACGAGGTGTTTATCGGCCGGGAGATCGGCCATGCCAAAAACTACGGTGAGGATGTGGCCGCGGCCATAGACAGCGAGGTGAAGCGGATCATTGACCAGTGCTATGCCAAGGCCAAAGCCATGATCCATGAGCACGAGTATGTCCTTCACAAGTGTACGGAGGTTCTTCTGGAAAAAGAGAAGGTTGGGCAGGAAGAATTCGAACTAATGTTCTAAAATATGTCAATATACACAAAAACATGAACTGATTTTTGGTAAATTTGTGTAATCTGATTCTTGGAATATTAGAGACTCCGTGGTATTATAATAGACGTAACCCCCCAATACATTATATAGTTTTTGCTACACCCCATAAGAAACGAAATACCTTCTCCTAAAAGAGCCAGCTACCCCGCTGGCTCTTTTACTTTACAAAATCCCCCAAGAGAAAAAGAATTATTTGGCAGAATTTTAGGTTGTATTATTTGTGGGAATCATTTAGAATAGGAAGGCAGGGATTTTTCAAATTAGGAAGGAAACGCTTATATGAAGTTTGAAAACCAGGAAACGATCAACAGACAGGCCCTGTTTGCGGATGAGAATGAAGAATTTCGAATCCCCGCGCAGCCGGACGCGGGACAGGTTGTTACTTTGCGGTTTAGGACTGCCAGGGATAACATAGATCATGTATATTATCAGGAAAAAGGGATGGAGCAGGAGGAAGCGCTTATAAAGACAGAGTCGGACGATCTGTTTGACTACTACGAATATAAAAAAGAGGTGCCGGACACTCAGGTCAGATACCGTTTTCGGGTGGTGAAAGGCCAGGAGACCTGTTATTATAACCGCCTGGGAGTATGCCAGGCGGCCCAGGAGTGCTTTGATTACTGTATAACGCCAGGCTTTCACACACCGGAGTGGGTCAAGGGAGCGGTCATGTACCAGATCTTTGTGGATCGCTTCTGCAATGGGGATACTTCTAATGACGTCCAGGATTGTGAGTATGTATATATCGGGAGACCGGTGCGTCAGGTGAAGGATTGGGGCCAGAACCCATCCGCCATGGATGTGGGATGTTTTTATGGCGGAGATCTGCAGGGAGTGTGGAACAAGCTGGATTATCTTCAGGGGCTGGGGGTGGAGGTCATCTATTTTAATCCTCTGTTTGTCTCTCCTTCGAATCACAAGTACGATACCCAAGATTATGATCATATTGATCCACACTACGGCTGCATCGTTAAAGACGGCGGGGAAGCGCTGGAGCCAGACGCCGCAAACAATGAGAACGCTTCCAGATACAGAATCCGCTCTGCTGACTCGGAGAATCTTAAGGCCAGCAATGAGTTTTTCGCCAAGTTTGTGGAGGAGGTCCACCGCAGAGGCATGCGGGTCATTATGGACGGCGTGTTCAACCACTGCGGTTCATTTAATAAATGGCTGGACAGGGAACAGATCTACCAGAATAGCGGAAGCGGCTATGAGCCGGGGGCTTTTGTATCGGGGGAGAGTCCGTACCGCTCTTTTTTCAAGTTCCATAAAGAAGATGCCTGGCCCAACAATATCCACTATGACGGATGGTGGGGCCATGATACGCTTCCAAAGCTGAATTATGAGGACTCGGAAAAACTGTATGAGTATGTTATGGACATTGCCAGAAAGTGGGTTTCTCCGCCTTACAGCGTGGACGGCTGGCGTCTGGATGTGGCGGCGGATCTGGGTCGGACCAGCGAGTATAATCATAAGTTCTGGAGGGATTTCCGCAGGGCGGTGAAGGAGGCTAACCCGGACGCGGTGGTTCTGGCGGAACACTACGGGGATCCTGGAAGCTGGCTTCAGGGCGACCAGTGGGATACGGTGATGAACTACGACGCGTTTATGGAGCCGGTTACATGGTTTCTTACAGGCATGGAAAAGCACAGCGACGAGTATAATGAGACTATGTACGGCAACGGGGAGGCATTTTTCCTTTCCATGTTCTACCATATGAGCAAGATGCAGACTCAGTCCGTGCAGATCGCCATGAACGAACTGTCCAACCATGATCACAGCCGGTTCCTTACCAGGACTAACCGGCACGTGGGGCGTATCGGAACAGCGGGATCAGAGGCGGCTGGCGCTGAGATCAACAAGGGGATCTTCCGGGAGGCAGTACTTATCCAGATGACATGGCCGGGAGCACCTACGGTGTACTACGGCGACGAGGCAGGCGTGTGCGGGTGGACAGACCCGGATAACCGCAGGACCTATCCCTGGGGGAAAGAGGATCTGGGGCTGATCGAATTCCACAGGTATATGATCGGGCTTCACAAGAGATGCCCGGCCCTTAGGAGAGGTTCCCTAAAACAGCTGGGGGCGGACCACCAGTTTATCAGTTACGGAAGATTTTTAAGAGACAACCGCTGTGTGGCGGCAGTCAATAACCGGGAAGAGGAGCGGGAGGTAACGCTGCCTGTGTGGGAAATTGGGATCACGGATGAGGATACCCTGACCCGGGTTGTGGCTACCAGCCGGGAGGGGTATGACGGAGCTTTTGTGACATACAAGGTTGAGGGCGGGATGGTGACTCTGACTATGGGGCCCTACAGTGGAATTTTGCTGATTTCCAACAAAAGACCTTGATTTTTTGGTCTGGCTGTGATAAGATAATTATCGCTTGTCAGAGTCATATGGATGGGTTCCCGAGTGGCCAAAGGGGGCAGACTGTAAATCTGTTGCGATAGCTTCGAAGGTTCGAATCCTTCCCCATCCATTTATAGTTATGCTGTCGATAATATCGACAGCTTTTTTGTATTAGGAGGGTTTTATGTATAGAGAATTTTTTATTATGGCTGATGAATGTGAATTGATAAGAATAAAACAAATGCTGACAGATAAAGGAATTCCATATAAAATAAAAACAAATTATAATATATTTAGAATGTCTATACCTTTTAATACATTATTTCATAGAAATCAAAAGAATAATTATAGTGTTTTAATAAAAGAAGAATATGCAGAAAAAGCCAAAAAAATAATAGAGAGATAATATTTTATTTGAATATTATTAACATTTTTTTACTATTTTCTAATTACGTTTTACTTTTTATTTCATTTTTGTTTTGTATGATATATGTCATAGAAAACAAATCAAAAAATAGAAAGAAGGAATTGATTATGAAAAAAAAATTAACTATGATATTTGCAACAGGTATGACATTAGCATTAACAATGGGATGTAATGTGTTTGGTGCAGAAACAACAGAAGAATATAGAAATCATGGGGAAAAAATAGAAGGCGTAGATAAATCGAAAGAACAATTTGATATGGCTAAAGTGACAGAAATTAATGGAGATACATTAGTTGTAAAATTAGCAGAAAAACCAGATATACCAGAAGGTGAAAGGGAAGAACGTCCAGAAAGACCACCTATGGCAGAAGGTGAAGAAGGGGAACGCCCAGAAAGACCACCTATGTCAGAAGGTGAGGAAGGCGAAAAACCAGAAAGACCACCTATGTTAGAGGGTGAAGAAGGCGAAAATCCAAGACGTGGAAATAAATTAATGAAAGAAATGAATTTTAGTGAGCAAGAGATGGAGATAACATTAGATGAAAATATTGAAATTCATATAGGTGGCGAGGAACAGGGAAATGCAGAAGATATTGAAACAGATGATGTTATTAAAATTTGTTATGCTGAAGATGGTGAAACAATAGAAAGTATATTTATTAGAAAATAAATACATGTTTATCATAAAAAAGAGATGTCTGTATAAACATCTCTTTTTAAAATTCTATTAAAATAAGCATTTGGGGAGTTTCTTGTTTCAAAAGACATATAAAAAGTTTATTATTTTCACTGTCCCAACAAGTACGTATATTTTTACAAAAATAAGGATAATATTCTTTTGGAAAAAATAAATCCATATCAATAGTATGTGACCGTAAACATTGTTCAATGTCTTGTTGTGTTTCATATGTTGTATAACTTTTATGCTTTATGATATTTTTTCCACCATTTAAAAGTGCCTCTATTATCATAGAAAGTAAAAAGGAATTTGTAGAGTTGGAACAACAACACCATTCAAAAAAATCATCATCTACTGTTATATATACAGGAGGGTCAGGCAATTTTAAGTCTTCATATAATATGCCTGCATGAAATACTCCTTGATTTTCATACCATATCACTAAATAATTTTTTGTTATAGTGTGCCATGTTTCTTTTGGTAGTTGAGATAATATATAATAGGGATTCTTTTTTTCTTTTTCAGATAAATGGTAATGATTCCATTCTTCTTTCATATCACATATATTTTCAGATATAATATCATATGAAAAAGCAATTTCTTCTGGAAATAATATATGATGTAAAAAATCGTTCATTTTTGCATTACCACTATGAATTAAAAAGTTTCTATAAACGGTGGGTATTTTTATGTTTAAATAGTATTCTGATTTTTTGACTGCTTTCTCTGAAATTCCCAAATAACTGGGAGTATTATGATATAATACAGCAATGAATTCTTCAGCACTAATATGATATTTTTTATTAGACATGAATACCACTCCTTAAATATAAAAATATAGAGTTAGGCAAAATTTATCAATAACAGACAATATTTTTAGTGTCATGCTGTATGACGGGAAATAAATGTATTGTTTCTTTTAGGCTGAAAAAATATGCTTTTGTTTCTCTCTAGCAAAAATAAAGTAAGCAACTTCATTTAAAAATTTTATTTAAAAAAGTTACTTACTAAATCAAAATATCATAAATTTGTTACAAATTTTGCCTTTTCAAAGTCATCTTTATGTACATAAATAATGTATTGGCTAATACATTCCTTATCTAAGTCAACTGTTCCTAAACCAGGAGCATTTGGAGTAACCTCATTTACAGTATACCGTATGTGATATTGTACAAGAGATTCTCTAATTTTTGACTGTTGTTCAATGGAAGATGTAATACAAAGTTCTTTACGATTCAATACTGTCAACATAACTACCCCTCCTCTGAGAAGCTCTTTTTGTTTTAGTATATCATGTTCACAACAAAAACAGTATCATTATTTTGAAAAAAAATAGAAAAAATTCAGAATTGTTTTTGTGCGAGTTGACTTGAAATAATATAATGATGGCAGTATTTTATAATAATGTAAAAATTATATTGTCAGTATTGTTAAAAATTACATATTTGTAAAAGTGTATGTGTATCATATACAAATTGATATACTGTAAGATATATCTGATAAATAGATAATAGTAGTTTATATTTTTTAGCATAAAAAACGAATCATTGCAATACTGATAAGTATAAAACCAGAAAATGCTGTCCAAATATTTTCTTTTATATTACAACAATGTTTAAAACGTTTTCCTATATAAATCCCCATAGTTAAAAATATCATTTGAAATATAGATGTCAATAAAGGAAGCATAACAATAGAAATATGAGATGCTCCTGCACCAATACCTGCACCTATAGAATCAATAGAAAGTATCAATCCTAAATTAAGTCCTTCCTTTGCGTCAATGTGTGAAGAATGGTCTTTGTCGCAATAACAAGGATTACGTAGCATTTCCATAGAAGTATTGTATTGTTTTTTTTGAAAACTTTGATAAAAAAGCCATATACCCATAAAAAGCAATATCAATATACCTATACTATTTGCTTTTTGAGCAGTAAAAAATAATGTCATGTGATTTCCTATCCATATAAAAATATCCATAAAAATCATGGATTCTAAAGCGATAATACATTTTGTAAATAATGGTGTAGAAATATTTCTAAAACCATATGATAAACCAATACCAAGGGCATCTATGCTGAGAGAAAGAGCAAGTAATATAATAATCAACATGATACACACCTCCTATTGTTTATGATATGTTAGAGGAATATTTTTGAAACTTGTTTCATATAGTGAAAAAAAGAATAGAAAAAATTGTTTCGTAAAATGTAATGTTATTATAAAAGTGATAGGAGCAAATGAAAAAATTTTTATGACAACAAAAGAAAGGGTGGTATTATGAATTGCTGGGAGAAAACTCCTCAGGAAGTAGAAGAAATGTTAGGGACAAGCATAAAAAAAGGGCTTTCATCGGATGTGGCAGAAAAAAGATTACAACAACAAGGAAAAAATACATTGCATTATGATAAAAATAAAAAGGGGTTATTATACCGTTTTTTTGCACAACTAAATGATTTTATGGTCATTGTATTGATTTCTGCATCTGTAGTTTCTTTTGCAGTTTCTTATATCAATGGAGAAAAGGATTTTATGGATTCTGCAATTATATTGCTTATTGTATGTGTAAATGCCATATTAGGTATGATACAAGAAAGTAAAGCAGAAAAGGCATTGGAGGCATTGAAAAAACTTTCTGCACCAAAAGCAAAAGTATTAAGAGATGGCAAAACAATGGAAATAGAAGCAGAAGATATTGTTGTTGGAGATATATTACTTTTGGAAGCAGGAGATTATGTTTGTGCAGATGCCAGACTGGTTGATACGGCAAGTTTAAAAGCAGAAGAAAGTGCTATCACAGGGGAATCTGTTCCAGTAGAAAAGTATGCAAATAAAATATATAATGAACATACTTCATTAGGAGATAGAAAAAATATGGTATTGTGTTCTTCTTATATTACATATGGTAGGGCAAAAGCGATTGTAACAGCAACTGCTTTAGAAACAGAAGTAGGACATATTGCAAAAATGATAGCGGAAGAAAAAGAAAGTCAAACACCTTTACAAAAAAAATTAGGACAAACAGGAAAAGTATTGGGTATAGGTGCTTTAGTAATATGTTTGGTCATATTTTGTATGGGATTGCTGAGAAAAGCAGAACCTTTTGAAATGTTTATGACTTCTGTTAGTTTAGCCGTTGCTGCAATACCAGAAGGATTGCCTGCCATTGTAACAATCGTACTTGCTATTGGTATGCAAAGAATGTCCAAAAAAAATACTATTATTAGAAGACTGCCTGCTGTAGAAACATTGGGAGGAGCAAGCGTTATTTGTTCTGATAAAACAGGTACTTTAACACAAAATAAAATGAAAGCAGTAAAAGTGACAGATTATAAAGCAGTACAGCAAGAAGAAAATAAAATAAATATACTTTCTCTTGCGTGTTTATGTAATGATTGCAGAAAAGAAGGTAGTTTGATTGTGGGAGAACCTACGGAAATTGCTTTAGCTGATGCCTTAGAAGAAACGGGAGAGAATTTTGTACGTTTGAAACAACAATATAAAAGAGTGGGAGAAATACCATTTTCATCTGAAAGAAAATTGATGACAACAGTACATAAAATGTCTGACGGCAGTTTTTTATCTATTACAAAAGGCGCACCTGATATATTATTAGAAAAATGTAGTCATTGTATAGAACATAACAATACTGTACTATTTTCGGAAGCAAAAAAGGGACAAGCAAAAAAAATAAATGGAGAACTCGCTGAACAAGCATTACGTGTGATAGCAGTTGCATTTAAAAAATGGAACAAAAAGCCAAATGCTATGGAACAAAAAATACTGGAAAAAGAATTGACATTTGCGGGTATGATAGGTATGATAGACCCCCCTAGACCAGAAGTAAAACAAGCAGTTGCTGTATGCAAAAAAGCGGGTATTAGAGCAGTAATGATTACAGGTGACCATGTTTTGACAGCAAAAGCGATTGCACAGGAATTAGGTATTTATCAAAAAAATGATAAATGTATGACAGGAGAAGAATTGCAAAAAATATCTGATGAAGCATTAGCAGAAAAAATCAATCAATATTCTGTTTTTGCAAGGGTTTCTCCAGAGCATAAAGTTAGAATTGTAAAAGCATTTCAAAATCAAGGGAATGTGGTTGCTATGACAGGTGATGGCGTAAATGATGCACCAGCGTTAAAAACAGCAGATATTGGTTGTGCTATGGGTAAAAATGGTACAGAGGTTGCAAAAGGTGCAGCAGATATGATATTAACAGATGATAATTTTGCTACTATTGTAGAAGCAGTAAAAGAGGGACGAGGAATATATGATAATATTAAAAAGGCAGTTCATTTTTTACTTTCCAGTAATATTGGAGAAATTATTACAATATTTGCAGCAATGTGTTTTGGGTGGGCAACACCTCTTTTACCTATACAGCTTTTATGGGTAAATTTAGTAACGGATTCTTTACCAGCGATTGCATTGGGATTAGACCCCAGTGAAAAAGATATTATGGAAAGAAAACCAGAAAACAGCAAAAAAAGTATGTTTTCTGATGGCATGGGAAGCAGAATTGCATTAGAAGGTTGTATGATAGGTATGTTGGCACTTTTGGCTTTTGCTATAGGGCATATTTATTTTGATGAAGCAGAACAACATATTGTAGGCAGAACTATGGCTTTTGCTGTGTTAAGTATTTCTCAGTTAGTACACGCTTTTAATATGAGAACAGAACATTCTATATTTTCAATATCACTTTTCAGTAATATGTATTTAGTAGGAGCATTTTTAATAGGTGTACTATTACAAGCGGGTGTGATTATGATTCCAGCGTTATCTACAATATTTAAAGTACAATGTTTAAATACTGTAGAATGGGGAATTGTTGCAATTTTGGTTTTTGTTCCTATTGTAGTAGTGGAACTAGAAAAATGGAAAGATAGAATTTTTATGAAAAAGCAAAAATTGTGTGAAAGTTAATAAAAAATAATATAATAAAAGCGAAGGACGACAAAACCTTCGCTTTTGTGGTATAATAAATAACATAACAAAAAAGGAGGAAGTCAATATGGCAGAA
>ERZ808049.818-NODE-818-length-11034-cov-3.442731_pt1 | contig 11034 bp, 8 predicted proteins | sample MGYA00380198_ERZ808049 | MGnify/ENA primary metagenome ERZ808049 (study PRJEB31490, sample SAMN06133414) | mouse gut metagenome | isolation source: Z2_2 | host: mice | place: China: Chengdu | collected 2015-05 ...
GAAGATAGAGAACCGACCAGATCAGCGCCAATTTCGCGATGCGCAGGCAATATGCCTTGATGATCGCCTGATCTTCTCTTGTTCTGCCATTTTCCACTTTCCTGAACAAGAGAAAACCTGCCATGACAAAGAACCCCGGCACCGCCAGGTTAGAGAGCCACCCTCCAATCACCATGCGCCACTTACTTTCCGCAGGATAAAAGATCTGGATCACATGCCGCGCGCTCACAAGCACTGCCAGGATCACTTTTGTCACGTCAAGTCCATGATACTGTCGCTTTTCGCTCATGCAAGATACTTTTTCAGCAATTCCACTTTATCCAGCTTCTCCCATGGCAGATCCAGGTCATTTCTTCCAAAGTGTCCGTATGCCGCGGTCTGCTTATAAATAGGCCTTCTCAGGTCCAGCATCTTAATGATGCCTGCCGGCCTTAAGTCAAAGTTCTCGCGGATGATCTCAACCAGACAGCTGTTGCTCACCTTGCCTGTGCCAAAGGTATCTACCATGACGGATGTTGGCTGCGCCACTCCGATGGCATAGGAAAGCTGGATCTCGCACTTGTCCGCAAGGCCCGCGGCCACGATGTTCTTTGCCACATATCTGGCCGCGTAGGCTGCAGAACGATCCACCTTCGTGCAGTCCTTGCCGGAAAACGCGCCGCCGCCGTGACGGGCATAGCCGCCGTATGTATCCACGATGATCTTTCTTCCTGTCAATCCGCTGTCCCCGTGAGGTCCGCCGATGACAAATCTTCCCGTAGGATTGATAAAGAACTTGGTGTTCTCATCCACCATGTCAGCCGGAAGGACGGGATCAAACACGTATTTTTTGATGTCCGCGTGAATCTGCTCCTGGGTCACGTTCTCGTCATGCTGGGTGGAAAGGACCACTGCGTCCAGACGGATCGCCTTGCCGTTCTCATCATACTCTACGGTCACCTGGCTTTTGCCGTCGGGGCGAAGGTATGTGAGAGTTCCATCCTTGCGAACCTTAGTCAGCTGCCGCACCAGCTTGTGGGCCAGAGCAATGGGATAAGGCATATACTCCTGAGTCTCGTTGCTGGCGAATCCGAACATCATACCCTGGTCGCCTGCTCCGATGGCCTCAATCTCCGCGTCGCTCATCTTATTCTCTTTGGCCTCCAGAGCCTTGTCCACGCCCATGGCAATGTCTGTGGACTGCTCGTCAATGGCAGTGATAACGCCGCAGGTGTCGCAGTCAAATCCGTATTTTGCCCTGTCGTAGCCAATCTCCCGAATGGTCTCCCGGACAACCTTCTGCATGTCTACATAGGCCTTAGTGGTGATCTCTCCCATGACCATCACAATCCCTGTGGTCACCGCGGTCTCACAGGCCACCCGGCTCATGGGGTCCTGCTCCAGCAGTGCGTCCAAAATCGCATCGGAGATCGCGTCGCACATCTTATCCGGATGTCCTTCTGTCACGGACTCAGATGTAAATAACAGTTTTTCCATTTGTTTTTCCTCCTTGGAATCATTTAGACACAACGAAAAGTCCGTAGTGCGAACTGCGGACTTGATCTCTTTACATCAAATCCTCTTATTGTTCGATTTCTCGCTCAGGTTGGCACCTTCCCGTCCTATATATCAACCGGGGGTTGCCGTGACTTCACAGATCCTTTGTATCTCCATCACTCTGAATAAGGGATATACGTACTTTTCAATTGTCAGGTATTACATGTAACGTAAAAATTATAGCGGATTTTCCCTGGGCTGTCAAGGGTTCCGGCATAAATTTTCCCATGCTAAAATTAACCACTCGTAACCGTTCAGATAACCCCTGAACTGTTACAGCCACTCAGCTAATTTTCAGACGAAATTTCTGCTGGTCCTTATCGCAGTCCACCCGCTCGATCATGGCTCCCAAGCCTTTCAGCTTCTCCTCAAAATGCTCATAGCCCCGCTGTATGTATCCGATCTCGTCCACCACCGTGTACCCGTCGGCAGCAAGACCGGCCAGCACCAGGGCCGCCCCTGCCCTAAGGTCCGGGGCATTGACTGAAGCGCCTGTAAAACAGCCCACCCCGTCAATGATGGCTACATTGCCTTCTACTTTTATATTGCTGCCCATGCGGGCCAGTTCATCCACATATTTAAACCGATTCTCAAATATCCCTTCCGTCACAATGCTGGTGCCGTGGGCCAGGGCCAGGGTCACTGACATCTGGGGCTGCATGTCCGTAGGAAAGCCCGGGTAAGGAAGGGTGTTGATGTTGGTATGTCTCTGATAGGGCTTTCCCACCACCCTGACGGCGTCGTCAAATTCCACGACTTCGCACCCAATCTCCAGAAGCTTAGCTGAGATCGCCTCCAGATGCTTGGGGATCACATTCTTTACCGTCACGTCTCCCCTGGTCACTGCCGCCGCGCACATAAAGGTTCCGGCCTCGATCTGGTCCGGAATAATGGAGTACTCGGTTCCATGGAGCCTTCTGACGCCGCGAATTCGGATAATATCCGTGCCTGCTCCTTTGATATTAGCGCCCATGCTGTTTAGGAAATTAGCCACATCCACAACATGGGGTTCTTTTGCCACATTCTCAATGATGGTCAGCCCTTCCGCCAGGGAAGCTGCCATCATGATATTAATGGTAGCTCCTACGGACACCTTGTCCAGATAAATATGGCTTCCCACCAGGTCAATGGCGTGGGCCACCACCGCCCCCCGCTCGATCTCAATCTTCGCGCCCAGAGCCCGAAAACCTTTCAGATGCAGGTCTATAGGTCTGCTGCCAATATTGCACCCTCCGGGCAGAGGCACCTGGGCGCTTTTGTATTTGCCTAAAAGGGCTCCGATAAAATAGTAGGACGCCCGGATCCTTCGTATATATTCATCATCCACTTCCACTTCATGGATATCTTTTGCGTTAATTCTTACAGTATGTCTGTCAATTCTCTCGACCCTGGCTCCAATCTCCTCAATGGCCTCCAAAAGGACATTGATATCCCGGACATCCGGAAGATTGTCTATGATGACATCTTCATCCGTCATGATCGCAGCCGCCAGAATACCGAGAGCAGCATTCTTCGCTCCGCTGATAGTCACTTCTCCTGCCAGCGGGTTGCCGCCTTTCATAATATACTGTTCCATTCCGCACCTCGATTATCAATCTATTCTCTTACAAACACTTTACTTTTTTCTTTCGCTCACGTAAATTATACTCCATGTCTGGGAAGACGTCAAGTCCGGCTCTTTTGTTTACGGTTTTTGGAGATCTCCCGTGGTTACCGCACAGATAAAGTCATTTTTCAGGTTTGCGAAATACTGTCCTCCATCATTAAGCCCCATCTTCACGCTCTGGCCTGTGGATGGATCAAAAATAGATACATTATACTGGTCAAAACCATTGAGAAGGACATAGGAACCATTTTCTACATAAGCTAACACCGGATATCCCTGGCCGATGAAATACAGCACCTGGTTCAGGGAACATCCTCTGGCGTCCACAAGGGTGACGCCGCTGTCTGTGTTCATGCTCTCTGCAAATTCCCCCAGACTTCGGATGATGTCATAAGCTGCCTTCTGGGCATCCCGGATCGTGACCGCAGGGTCCCGGTTCACACGGTTCCATATGATCTGCTGCTTTTCATCTGTCACCAGCCCCATATGCTCGTAGGATGCTTCCACGGCATCGGCGAATTTTTCATAGATCCCCAGAAGACAGCCCTGGCCGTAGGCGTAGAACCGCATGCCTGACACGGGAAGTCCGGACTTCAATTCTATGGTCTCTGACTGGTCATAAGTGATCCGCCGGGCTGCCGCCACCTTCACGGTCCTGCCTGACCTGACCTCGGTATCCAGCTGGATAAAATACAATTTCCTGCGTATCTCGGAGGCAAACCACCCGATCCCCTCCATGTAGGGTTCTTCCACAGCGGTATTGCAGACAATGGTATCGTCGTCTATATAGGAGTAATCGTGTTCCCCGTATCTTTCGTAACGCCTTACATGAACGCGGGCGCTTTCCACCTCCACATCCGCAACATAACTGTTTTCTTTTTCATATCGGGTCTGCAGCTTAAGGTCGCTGTCCACGATCTCCAGGGCATACATAGGCTGGCTCTCCTGACGCCCGTTGAGGATCCACTGGCTGTTCTGCCTGGAAAGGCCATAGACAAAGTCATCCTGAACAAAGCCAAGGCATTGGATCTGGTCTCCCTCCTGAGCCCGGATCTCCCGGTTTTCTCCTGTGGCTAAGTCAAACAGATGGATGACTGTCCCACCGCCGTCCGTCCCTTCCTGCCAGGCCACTTTTCGGCTGTCCTTGCTGATGGCGTAGGTCCCCTCTTTCAGGCCGTCAGCCACAACAATATGCTCATTGCTCGACAGGTCCACTCCAAAGATGGTCTGTCCCCTGAAAAGATACAGCATCCCTGTCTCACTATAATAGGAAAGTTTCTCGATATCCAGCTTTATCTGGTCAAAGGATTCCTCCGCCGGAATAAAAAAGCGCTCTTCTATGGCGCCGGAGTGATCGTACCGACACAGGCTGATCCCCTGCATTCCTTCATGGAGTCCCCGATTCATGTACCCGTACACCAGAAACACCACGTCCCCCTCATCGCTTACGGACACGATGCGGATGTCGTGCTGGTCATAGCTGCTCCTGCCGCTCTCATCCGAACTGCTCCGAAATGAAAATAATTTCACTGCCCTTGTCTCGTCTTGGTTTTGGTCATAGCACCACAGATCCCGGTTAAACACAAAGCCGAGATACCGGCTGTCAGGACTTTTCACCAGCTGGATGGCCTCATCATTGCCAATGCCCAGCATGAGCCTGCGGCCGGAGTACAAGTCTCTCTCCCCGGAAAAGATCTGGTTAGTCACCCGGTCAAAAGCCATCATGTAGATTCTTTTTGTGTTCCAGCGCATGGTGTAGTAGTCGTTTACTTCATAGTACTCTTTCTCCCCGGATTCTGACTGGCGGCTTACGTGGTACTGAACCTGAACTTGTCCCATGATCCCGTCCAGGTCTTTTAACATCACCTGCATCTCCCCCTCCAGCTTTATATCAAGGCCTGCCCATGTCAGCTGGGAAAAACTGGACTTGATGGTCACATGGCCCAGAGAGGAGTTGTCCGCAGTCTCCGAAGTTTCCAGATAAGTTACCAGATCTCCCGCCTGCCCCGGCGTCATGCTCTTGGTGGAAAATTCCCTGGCCAGGGCTGTCATCTGGGCTCCGTAGTCCTGTTCCGTCCACAGAATCCGGGTATAGTAATGGATCACTCCCTGGTCAACAGTCTCTATCATCAGATGCAGCATGTACTCCGTATCCCGGGAAAGGAGATTCTGGATCGGAAGGACCATCTGAATATCCTCCCTGCCCTCTTCCAGATCTTCCACAGGAGTGCGCTCCACCAGCCTTTCCAGATCCATGCTCCGTATCTCATACTGAGCCGCGGCTATCTGGGACTGGCTGTAGGCAACCCGTATGTTAAGTCTCCGGTCCTGCGGCAGGACCACCAGAGATTCCCGCAGGATGGTCTGGTCCATCTCCTGGCGGTAGGGCGTTAAACGGCTCTCCTCACCCTCATTCATTCGGGCGTAGGCTATGGGAAGCGTGGGCTCTTCCATGACTGTGTACACGGTCTCTGACTTGTTCATGGTGCTCTGGGCCGTTATAAAATAAATCCCAAGGGCTGTTATGAATACGCCCGCCAGGATCAATGTTCTTTTGACTATTTTACTCATATATAAAAACTTCCTTTGTCCGCATTTTCTCTATTGTAAATGCTATCCAAAAAAACTACAACTTAATCTTTTATGAAATTGTTTCCGATAAACTGAAAGACGCCGATCAAAACGGCGTCCTTTCTTGTCATCTCGGTATTATCTTAACATCTCCCCATACGGCATCTTCTTCTCTGGATCTCATTCATAAAAAGAACTTTCACAATATCTATAAGCCAATTATCCCGCGGCGGCGGGCCCCATGGCGGCGGACCTCCTGGCGGACGGCCTCCCGGCGGCGGACCTCCTGGACGACTCTGGAGCGCCTCGATATCTTGGGCCGCATACGTCTCTTCCGCCTCCGTATCATCCTGTGTCCAATCCCTCTCCTGGGCTTCGCCGGTGATCCAGTCCCTGGGAACCATCCCGCACACAGCCCGGCAGGCCTGCTCGATCATCAGCATGTCGGGAAATTCGTCATAGATCGGGCTACCACTGTAGTCCATGGCGTCACACTGGTGTATCACATACCTCTGAATCTCCTTTATCCTCTGAGGATACATCCCCTGAAAATAGTCCATGTCCCGAACAACATGAGCGCCTGGCTGGACTCTTTCCTTCCACTGGGGAGAATATTCTGTCATAAACTTCTCCTGATTCTCTTTACTTCATCATATGCGAAGTTTTCGGCGGTGAAACTAAAATGTACTCTACGATCTTATGTAATGTAAATCGCCGTTTTTCGTACAAATCATCAAAAACCCGATGAATTGGCACTCCAATAAATTCAGGTGTAACTTAAGGTTGTCACTGGCTTACCAGGAGTCGCTTAAGTTAATAACATCGCTAGTACATCGTTGCATTAATAACTGAGTAATAGTGCTTGATATCTGCGTCAGCCCCTCCCCAATCTAAATTTTTAATGTACCCAAAGGATCAACGGTATGCACAATCTCCACGTTGGACTTTAACTCTTTGTGAATCTGTCAGTGAATTACCTCATAGCGTAATCTAAGATATGAATTTTCCAAAACCGCACATTCCTGCAATCTCAAAACACCTAATCTTGACAGCTCACTTTCTGACACCAAAGATCTTCCGTCAATTAAAGTAGATGTATCTTTTCCGCCAACTAATACAGGCGCTACGACAATATCAACATAATCGATCAGCTTTTCACGAAGAAACAGTTCATTTAATGTGCCTCCGGTCTGTATCGTTATTCTCTCACATCCATATTCTGATCCAAGTTTTGTAAGAACATCTTTCAGCGATAATTCATTTTGATATATGATGTGGAGATTAGCTTCTGCCATTCCAAATGCCGGATGTTTTTCGTTGGTTGTAACCAGCACAAATTGTCTTGATAAAGCACAAAAATAATGTACGCCATGTTTCTTTAAGTGTTTATTGTCAATTACAACAAAGGAGACCGGCGTTTTATTTGGCATGTCTGCTGTATTAACACCGATCTTGGCCTGCACTCTTCCGGAATTAAGGGACCATAAATCGGTGGTTCGCTCTATTTCATAATATTGATGTAATCCTTCTTTCACTCCCGCTATTTTAGGAAAGTCCTTATCCACATCTAAATGATCTGATGCGCCGGTGCTGATTTTGCCATCCACAGACATTAGCATAAATAATGTTGTAATGGGTCTGTCCATTTTATCCCTCCAACCTGTGATTGTCGTTGACTCCATGATACGCTTCATCGCTAATGGAAAAACCTTTGTGTTACTCTAATATACCCCATAAGACACCTCCGCAGATTAATTATTTATCCTGATTTCAGCCCCATTTACCCTATATACAAAATGTGAAATCAAAAATTCCAAGCTTTTCACACCAGTCAGTCAAATGGAACCACATGGATTTCCCATATCCTTTTCCCATATGTCTCATGGCAATATAGAAATATTCCAATTCCCAACTGCCTTCCTTCTGTTCCATTCCCCAAAATGCTACCGTCTCTTCACAGATAACGGCCTTATAGACAGGATTTCTCTTTATAAAGCATTCGGTGATATTAAACAGCCTGTAAAAAATTCATTTTTTCTTATCTTCCTCCAACAACACAGTACCCACAGGAACCAGCCGGTCGCCGGCGCAAAAATCCGACTTATCCCGCCCTGGAATCTTCAGCGCATAATTTCCTTTGCAGGGACCGTCTGCCCGCGCATCCCCAGGATGAACATATTTTCCCGGATGCCCGGGGTCCGGCTGCTCAATAGCCTCAATCAGACATAAAAAAGGCTTCCCCGCTCCAGGTACGCAGACTGCCTGATCTCCCTGGCAGAGCCTGCCCTCGACAACTTGTCCTGCAATAACCACACCCCCGTGCATTAATGCAAACACATCGCGAATCACAAAAACAAACCCTGACTGCTTCTTTTTATCTCCATCGAAACACAACTTCATACAAATAACCTCCCAACTCTCTGTCTCTGCCACAATTATACTATATTTGGCTTTTAAATGAAATAGCTTCTCCGAAAATCCTCCTTAACCCGGATAAACTGAAACTATAATTTCATTATATATCAATTTAATTATTTTTCCATTTTACGCAAGAATTCGTCTTTAAAAGCTTAATACCCATACCTCCCCCGATACCTAAAAAACATCCCCCCGCTCAGCACCAAGGCCATAAGCTCCGCTCCAGGTGTTGCCAGCCAGATCCCGTTCACCCCCAGAACCGCCGGAAGCACCAGCATCATAACCATCATAAACACAAACGACCGGGAAAACGCCAGCACCGCGGAAACGATCCCATTGGAAAGCGCCGTAAACATCCCACCAGCAAAGATATTAAACCCGATAAACAAAAGCCCAATGGTGCAGATCCGGTTTCCCGTCACCGCCAGATCATAGACTGGGTTATCCGGGCGGGCAAAGACGGACACCAGCGGCTTTGTAAACAGCATAGAGCCTGCCATTGTGACCACGGAAATCCCGGCGATGACCTTTAAGCTGACCGTCACCAGTTTTTTCAGCTTCTCACGATTCTGTTCCCCATAGTAAAAGCTGAGCATAGGGGCCACCCCGTAGGAATACCCCGTGTACAGGGAGCTTGCAAACATCAGCACATACATGATGATGGTAACCGCCGCCACGCCGTCCTCTCCCACATATGTAAGCATAGTCCAGTTAAACATCATGGTAACGATTCCGGTGACAAGGGCAGTGGCCATCTCCGAACTTCCGTTGACGGCCGCATTTACAAGAACCCGAAACCGGAACACCGGCCTCTTAAAATGCAGCAGACTCTTTTTACTCATAAAGACAATCAAGCCCACAACCGCGGTGACGGAATATCCCAGTCCGGTGGCGATAGCCGCGCCTCCGATTCCCATGTGGAATCCGGCGATAAACACATAGTCAAGCGCCATATTCAGAACGCCGCCTGCCACGGAACAGACCAGGGAAAGCGTCGCCTTCTCACTGGCGATCATGTAGAGAGTAAAATTATTCATCAGAAGAATGGGCACCGTAAACACCAGATAGCGGCCCAGATACTCCACACAGTACACTTCCACATCCGGCGAAAGGTTCATGGCCGAAAAGATATTTCTCATGGTCATATATCCAAGTACCCACATAACAATTCCCACCAGCACGTTTACCAGGATCAGGGCGGTAAAATCTTCCTTTGCCTCCTCTATCTTCTGCTCCCCCATTTTCCGCATGATGACCGCGCTTCCTCCGGCGGCCAGCATGGTGGAAATGGCAGTGACAAGCTGGATCACCGGCGCCGTCAAATTGATGGCCGAAAGGGCGCTGGTTCCGATCAGATTTGAGACAAACAGGCCGTCAACCATTGTGTAAAAGGACATAAATACCGTCATAGCAATAGTGGGTACGGCGAATTTTAAAATATTTTTCAGGGTTACTGGTTTTAAATATACGTTTTCATGTTTCACAGATTTGTTCTCCTTTCTCCTTGCGTTTTCTGTCTTCCTATCGTATCATAGACCATACAGTAACAGTATGGTCAATAGAAAAATAAACGATAACAGGAGAAAATGAATATGGATGAAAAAAGCAAGCTGCTGACAATCGGACAATTTGCCGCCCTCCACGGCATCAACAAAAAAACCCTGATGTGGTACGATGAGATCGGGCTGTTTAATCCTGCCGCCGTGAACCCGGTCAATGGCTACCGCTGTTATAATTACTACCAGAGCCCTATTCTGGAGACGATTCTCCTTTTGCGGGAGCTGGATGTGTCCATTGGGGAGATCCAGGATTTTATGAAAAACCGCTCCGCCCAACACATGAAAGAGCTTTTGGATGAAAAGATCGGGGAACTGGACCTGCAGATCATGCACCTGCAGGCAGTAAAGCAAACCTTATGTAACCATCAACAGAACATGACCGCCCTCCTGACCATGGATCTGTCAGAAATCGCGGTTGTGGAAAAGGAAGAGCGCTGTCTGGTGACTGTGGACATAGACAAAGACATCACCTTTGAACAGGAAGTGGAGCTGATCACAGCCGAAACGGCCAGATACCAGCTTGGCCGCCTTCACGACGCCTCCTACGGCTCCATGATCCCTGTGGCAAGCATAGAAAACGGCAAGTTTGACGACTACACCAAACTGTTTATCGAAATCCCCTCCCTCTCACAAAAAAGCGGCCTCCACATACAGCCAAAAGGACTGTATGTAAGGGCCTTCCACAAAGGGGGATGGGACACCATCCCCCGGCGGTATGAGGAGATCCTTAGCTATGCCCGCCAAAAGCAGCTGACACTGTCCGGCTTCTCCTATGAAAAGGGCATCAATGAGACGGTCATTGACCGGGTTGAGGACTATATTGTGCGGATTGAGATTCCTATAGCGCCTCCGCGATCGCCCTGAAAAACTCCACATGCTTTAACTCATACCCAGGAGCCATAAAATCCGGGTCCGCGCTGGTCTTTACAATGATAACACTTTTTTCCGGGTTTACGTAGATCCACTGGCCGTAAACGCCGATGGCCATAAATTCTCCCTGGTCCCCTTCCGGTATCCACCACTGATACCCATACCCGATGGCATTGTAGGCGTCGTTGTTTGCCCCCGGTTTTGCATACTCCTCACTGACGTCCATGCTGGCCCGGACCCACTCCCTGTCAAGGATCTGCTGTCCGTTATACGTGCCCTCATTGAGATACAGTCTGGCAAACCGGGCGTAATCTCTCAGGGAAACGCTTAAGCCGCCCATGGCAAGCTCTGTGCCGTTGCTAAGGGTCCAGTAGGCGTCGTGGGCCGGGTCGATTTGCTTCCACAGCTTCTCCTCCATGTATTCTGCCAGGCTGCGGCCTGTGGCATTTACAATAACCTGCCCCAAAATCTCCG
>ERZ808049.819-NODE-819-length-11015-cov-3.802158_pt1 | contig 11015 bp, 12 predicted proteins | sample MGYA00380198_ERZ808049 | MGnify/ENA primary metagenome ERZ808049 (study PRJEB31490, sample SAMN06133414) | mouse gut metagenome | isolation source: Z2_2 | host: mice | place: China: Chengdu | collected 2015-05 ...
GTTCTTAAGGAAACGTAGTTTCCGATAAAAGTTCTTTGCTTCTTTCTTTCAAGAAAGAAGTGAGAGTTTGAGAGCAAAGCTCTCAAGGTTTTTTGACAAGCTGAAACCACAAATTATAAATTATTTGTGGTTACAGAAATCATACTATTTTTATATTTAAGAGGAGGGAATGGCATGTTAAAAAGAAAAATTGCTTCTATATTAGCAGTAACCATGATTATGGGATTATTCGGTTGCAGTTCTAATCAAAAAAGCAATGAAGAAACACAACAAGATAATGCAGTAGCACAAGGATTTGTAGAAAAAAAAGTGGAACCAGTTGATTTTGATTCGGGTGTAGAGTTAAAAGATGACTGTTATCGATTCATTTATGCTTTGGGTAATGCACCTGCTACAATAGACGCTGCAAAGTTTTTTAAAATGCGTTTGGAACAGGAAAGTGGAGGAACATTAAGCTGTGATATTTATACAGATAATGTATTAGGAAGCGAAAGAGAATTGTTAGAAGGCTGTCAATTTGGTAATTATGATATTGTTTTAGCAACAAATGCAACAGTAGCATCTTTCAGCCACGATATATTCTGTATTGATATTCCTTGGCTGTTCGAAAACAAAAAACAAGTATATGAAGTATTAGATGGTCCTTTAGGTGACAGACTCGGAAAAGGTTTGGAAGAAGTTGGATTTAAAATGCTACAATGGCAGGAAAATTCATTCCGTACACTTTCTACAACAAACAGAGAAGTCAAAACAGTAGACGATTTAAAAGGTTTAAAAATTCGTATTATGGAAAATGAATTACAATTAACACAGTGGAAAAATTATGGTGCTAATCCAACACCTATGGCATTTACAGAATTGTTTACAGCATTACAGCAGGGTACTGTTGATGGACAGGATAATGGCGCAGAACTCACATGGCAAACAAAATTCTGTGAAGTACAAAAATGCTATACATACACAAAACATATTTATTCTCCATATTTGATATTGATGAGTAAAGAAAAATTTGACGGTTTGACACCAGAACAACAAGAAATTGTATTACGTGTTTCTGATGAGGCAGTTGCTTATGAAAGAGAAAGATGTTCCGAATATGAAGCAGTTGCATTGGAAAACATCAAAAATTATCCGGGTATGATATATAATGAATTGACACCGGAAGCAGTAGAAGGATTTAAAGCAGCTTGTACAGGTTTAAAAGAACTTGCTTATGAAAAAGTAGATGATAAATCTGTAGTAGATTTATTGTATACAGAAGTGGAGAAGGCAAAACAAAAATATCCTAATGAATAATGGCAAAGGGGAGGAAAAGGGTATGAAGTTTCTAAATGAGCATTTGGAAGAATTTTTTATCATTCCGTTAATGTTTGCAATGAGTATTATTATATTTATACAGGTTGTTATGAGATATGCTTTTCAAAATTCTTTAACATGGTCTGAAGAATTGGCTAGATATTTGTTTGTATGGTTGGTTTATTTTGCAGTAAGCTATACAGCACGTAGAGAAAAACATATTAGAATTGATGCAGCAATCAATCTCTATCCCAAAGCAATCCGTCCTTATATTGAAATATTGAGCGAGATTATTGTATTTGGTTTTGCTGTATTCATTGCCATTACAGGTATTACAGTATATCAAAAAATCACATGGAGCGGACAGGTTTCTCCAGCAATAGGATTACCTATGCAGTTTGTTTATGCAGCTCCTCTCGTTGGTTTTGTATTAACAGCAATCCGTCAATTACAATGTATATTAAGAAGAATTAAAAATTTGGGTAATGTTGAGGAGGGAGATAAAGCATGACAGGTAGTATTGCATTAGTAGTATTTGCAACATTGATTGTTTGTCTTGTGCTGACAGTGCCGATTGGTTTTTCATTGGGTATTGCGTCACTTGCTTACATATTGTATACAAAACAGTTGACATTTGGATTTATCGCACAAAACTTAGTAACCGGTTGTGACTCCTTCCCTATTATGGCAATACCATTTTTTGTATTTGCTGGTGAACTGATGGGAGGTGGCGGTATTTCTCGTCGTTTGTTAAATGTAGCAAATGTATTTTTTGGAAGAATACGAGGCGGACTTGCTATAGTAACCGTTGTTGTATGTATGTTTTTTGCAGCGATTTCCGGTTCTGGACCTGCAACAGTAGCCGCAGTTGGCGGTATGGTTGTGCCAACAATGTTACAGAAGGGATATGACAGAAAATTTGTACTTGCATTGATTGCCGCAGCAGGTTCTATAGGCGTTATTATTCCTCCAAGTATTCCTATGGTTGTTTATAGCGTTACAACAAATAGTTCTGTTAGTAAATTATTTTTAGCTGGTTTTATGCCAGGACTTTTGATTGGTTTGGTATTGATAGGATATTCCTATTTCTTTGCAGTAAGCCATGGATATAAAGGTGATGAAGAACCTTTCAGTGCAAAAAAAGCATTAAAAGAGGTAAAAGATAGTATTTGGGCTTTGCTTTCTCCTGTTATTATATTGGGTGGTATTTATGGTGGTATATTTACACCAACAGAAGCAGCAGCCGTATCCGTTATATATAGTTTAGTAATTGGCTGTTTGGTATACAAAGAATTGAATTTAAAACAGCTTATGACAGTAACAAAAAATGCTTGCGAAACAACAGCAACAATATTGATTGTTATTGGTTGTGCGGCTGGTTTCTCAAAAGTGTTGACATTGGGACGTATTCCTACTACAGTAGCAACATTTTTAACAACAATGACAGATAGTAAAATATTGATATTATTGCTTATCAATGTATTGCTTTTGATTGTAGGCTGTTTCATGGAAACATTATGTGCCATTATGATATTAGCACCTATATTATTCCCTGTTGTAACAGCTTTGGGTGTAGATGTTACACATTTCGGTATTATTATGGTTGTAAACTTGGCTATCGGATTTATTACACCTCCTTTGGGCGTAAACTTGTTTGTTGCCTCTCGTGTTGGCGAAACCACTCTGGACGATGTCATAAAGGGTATTATACCATTTTTGATAGTAATGATAGTAGTATTACTGTTTATAACATATGTTCCTGCAATATCTATGTTGTTGCCTAATTTGCTGGGATAATCATGTAAATATAAAAGAAAAGAACCCACTTACTACAGAAAACAAAATTTTCACTAGTAAGTGGGTTTTTATTTTATTCGTTATGTTTTTTATCCCATTCTTCCGTAATAGCATTTTTAACAATATCATAATACAATTCATTTTTTAATAATAAAAAAAAAGAATCTGAAAAATCTTTTTTACATTTCAAAATAGCGTTATCAAAAAAATCATATGCTGTTGTGTCATAGTCTTGTTTTATGGCTATTTCTTTTGCATAAAAATAAATCATGTTTATCAAAAAATAATCTGAAGTAGTGAGGGTAATATCGCACTCTTTTAATTTTGTATATAAATTTTGATACCATTCTCTTTGTTTTGCATATTTTATATCAGAATTTCCAACTAAATAATCTATAGATACATTTAATATATTTGCTAGTTTTGTCAAATCCCTTATATTGGGTTCATTTCTTCCGCTTTCATAATTTGCGATTGCCGTATATCCGTAATGTAATTCACTTGCTAGTTTTGTTTGTGTTAATTTTTTTTCTTTTCTTAATGCTTTTAATCTTTTTGGAAATTCCAATTAAAACACACTCCATTCTTTTTATTATAAAAGTTATTATAACATTGTTGCTGTTTTTTAGCAATAATAAAATTGCTATTTTTGGATATGGTAGTTGTATTTCTCATCATATAACATTTTTATGAGGTGATACCATTGACAAAAAAAGAGTTAAAAAGTATGGGTGATAAATTAAAATCAAAAAGAATACAATTAGGCTATACACAAGAAAAAGTTGCAGAATTGACTAATATTTCTTATAGTACGTATTCTAAAATTGAAAATGCCATACAAAGTCCTTCTTTAGATACATTAATACGTATTTCTGTCGTGTTGGATATTTCAATGGATTATTTGATATTCGGAAATGAATATGACAAAAAATGTCATTCTGATTTTTCTGATATTATAACACTTCTACACAATGCTGATGTAAAACAAGTTCGCTATGTTTGTGATTTATTATTGCAGTTGCTTTCAAAAATAAATGATAAATAAAACATTTTCAAAATATAAAATTTAAAATAATGTTATAAGACCGTGGGACGTTGTCCCACACCCTACCAACTTTCTTGAAAGAAAGTTGGACAAAGAACTTTTGAATATGCGTTCGGAATGATTCCGTAAATTCCTTTTGCGTTCGGAATCATTTCGCAATTTATTTTTCTACTATTTTTTTAGGACAAAAATCAATACTATCACAAGACACCAAATCATAAAATACACCTTTATATTCCCCCAACAAACTATTTTTAAAAAATGCCTCACTATGCAAATGCGCATAATAAACATTTCTAACAGGATAATTTTCAAATAGTTCCAAAAATCCAGAATATTCCTTTTTATCATTTGTAGGCGGAAAATGGAGCAGTACAATAATCTGTTCTGCTCCTTTATCCATAGCATATTCCAAAGATAATTTTAATCGATTTAATTCTCTATGATAAATTTTGATGTGTTGAGGGGTAAAAAATGAATCATTGGGACAAAGCCAGCCTCTTGTACCACAAATAAATATGTCACGATATTTTACACTATTATTTCTAATAAATGTAATTTCCGTATATAACTTTTGTATTTTTGATATACTGCTCCACCAATAGTCATGATTACCCGATATACAAATTTTTTTCCCTGGTAGAGAATCTATAAAATTGAAATCTGGTATCACTTGTTGTATTGTCATACCCCATGAAATATCACCTAAAAGCAATACAGTATCTTTTTGTTGTACAGTTTCTCTCCAGTTTTTTTCAATTTTCTGCACATGATTTTTCCAGTTTTCGCCGAATTTATCCATTGTTTTATTTACACCAAAACCTAAATGAATATCACCTATGGCAAATAATGCCATATCAATTTCCTCCTTTATTGACTACACTGCAATATAATTTTGATAAAATGTATCATCTATAATATTTCTTATTTTGTCCAACTCTATAGCATATTGATTAAAAAAATGATTTCCCACATACGCTATAACAAGTTTATTATCCCACAAATACCATTCAAACACACGGTCTTGCCATAATACTTCTGCATACTGTTCTCCTTCTGTAACCAATGCCCTTTTATTATTATTTTTTAATATCTCTAATACTTCCTCTCTCATATAAGGCATTGTTTTTAAGAGTTCACTAAAATTGATTATTTCATTTTCAAAATATGGTATAGGAGTAAATTGGTCTGTTTCCAACAATGTCAATAATGCGTCCATATCCGTAATCATTTCATGAAATTGTAGTAATCTATTTTCGTTTAAACTGAGCGTAGCACCCACCATACTATAATCAGCGCCATTCCCCACACGAGAAAACGCTTGTTGATACAACACACTAATTATTTTTTGATTTGCCGTTTGTACTCTATAATCTGCATTTACAAATACAGGTTTTGTATACATTTCCTGTTCTGGTATATTTGCTATCTGTTCCAAATAATATGTCATACCAGATTGTCTAAGCAATTCTGTTTTTGTAAAATCATCACAAATTTGTTGTGTGATGTCACTTTCTGTTACACTTTCTGTTGTATTATCCGTGTTTTTATATTCTATTTGAGGATAATACAATTCTATTCTGTTGTTATGCTCTGTTCCTATTAAAAAATGTCCTTTTTGTATATCATAAGGTAATGTTTCTGTATGGATAGCACTACTTTCATTTTCCGAAAAATAGGGCATATTGATAGTATCTAATGGGTTATCATTTTCTATCTGTTCTACACTTTGCTGTTGTTGTGTGCCACACGCTGTGATACCAAATGGCATCATTGTACAAATTGTAATACATAATAAACGAACTACTTTTTTCATAAAATATGATTTTCCTTTCTATATGCGATATAATTCAGCCATAACATTCAATTTTTCGTTAAATTCTCTCAATCTTTCCACATCATCTGACTGCCACAAATCAATAAATTCTTTATTGATGGTATTCATATCATCTAATTTTGCTACAAAATAAAGATTTTGTATATTTTCTAATATATTGTTTACTAAATTTTGTTTGATTTCATTTAATTGCTGTGCATTTGTAATTTCTCCTCTTATTGTGGACATTTCTCTATCCAAATGGAATGCAGCATCTGCACAATTTGTTAATCTTCTTTGTATAGACTCAGGTATATTCCCACTGTATTTATATCTAAGAGAGTGTTCTGCCGTTGCCCAAAAATTCATAGCAAGCGTTCTAATTTGTATTTCAGCAAGTACCTCTTTATATCCAAAAGCAGTATTTAAAGGATATTTTATAATAATATGATAACTTTGGTATCCGCTAGGCTTTTTATATTTCACATAATCCTTTTCCTCTATGATTTCCATATCTCTACCATTTCTCATTCTTATCATATCAATGACTTTGTAAATGTCCTCCACAAATTGACATAATATTCTAATACCTGCTATATCTTCAATTTCCTGTTCCATTTTTTCATAAGGTATTTTTTTTCTGGCTATTTTATCCATAATACTTGAGGCTTTTTTCACTCTACCTGAAACACTCTCTATAGGACAATATACTCCCAAATTTTTACATTCTTTTTGTATGCTTTGAAATTTTATAAGAAGTTCCTCCACTGTTTGTTGATAAGGATACAGCAATTCTTTCCAGTTTAATACTTCCACATCAAAATACCTCCTTCATGTTTTTGATACTAGCATACTTATTTTACAATAAATGGTGTACTTTCTACAACCCCCAAAACAGTTATATTTTTAATACCAGTATCAAAATCATTTCAAACTGCAATATATTATAGTATATCTCCATACTTTTGTGGTTTTTGTTTTGTTTGGGAAACAAGCATACTATTTTCATAACATTGTATTTTATTTTTTTCTGCTATTTTTGACCATAGTATTCCTTCATAATTGTTTGCCATAGACATATCAATGACAGATATAACTGCTTGTTCTCCATGTTGAGCATATTGGTTTTGCATTTGAGAAAGCAAACTTTGTAAACCCTTTGGTTTATAAGACTGTTGTTTTTCTTTTTTGTAAGTAAGCCAATCATTTATTTTATTGTGTAATGCTTCTGGAAATACAAAAGAATCTCTTATTGTTTTCAACTCTTTGTCATATTCCAAAGAGTGAGAGAAAACACACACCCCCTTTTCCTCTTTAGGGGAATTTACATTATCATTGTTATTATCATTCTCATTTACATTATCATTATCATTCTCATTCTCATTTACATTATCATTATCATTAAGGTTAGTGTTTGGTTTTTGTTGGTTTTGTTTTTCTGTGCATAGGTTATGTTTGCTTTCGCTTTGGTTTTCACATTCTAATTTTTGTTTATTTTTATCTGTATTTTCTTTTTTGGGTCTGCCACCCTTTTGACCATTCATTACAACTGCTTGATACCTTTTTTGTGATGCATCAATTTGGGGTTTAAAAGATAAAAATAATGCTTTTTCCACTCCATTTTCTTCTGGTTCTATGCCGTCAAAAGCGTAATCCATTAAATATTGCATTGTTTTTAATTGATATTCTTGAGGTAATGCGTTAATTGCTTCTCGAAATCCTCTGTAAAATACGAAACTTTCTTTTTGTTCCATAATATTTCCCTCCATTTTTATTTGTTGTATTTATTTTTGCAGAATAAAACTCTCAAAAAGTATCAATTTTCACTTGTAAAACATTTTAAATGAAGGAAATTACGAAATGATTCCGAACGCATTTCAAAAGTTTTTTGTCAAACTTTTTTTCAAAAAAGTTTGTAGGGTGTGGGACAACGTCCCACGGTCTTATAACATTATTTTGAATTTTATTTTAGAGAATATTTTTTGTTATAGTCATATGACATGATTCGATATTTTTAGTATATCGGTTGTTACTTTTTTGAAAAAAGTAACCAAAAACGTGGGGCGTTTCGAATCGCCCCACACCCCTAACGAGTTAGGGGGTTGCACCCCCTTAACAATCCCCTGCGTCTGCTATCGGTAAATGAAAATTACGGAATGATTCCGGACGTAAAAGGGGATTACGAAATAATAGCGTACGCATTTCAAAAGTTTTTTGTTCAACTTTTTAGGGGGAAATTTTGTAGGGTGCGGGATTAAAAAAAGCAAGGCAAAAACTTGAAATCGCTTACGGCGAACAAAAATTGATTTCTGTATGATAACACGATATTGCATTTTCTATTACTATATTTTATAATAAATAAAAATAGATTGCAGTTATGGGAAGGGAGAAAAAATATGGCGAATGAAAAAAAATATCGTATTGGGATTGATTTAGGTGGTACAAACATAAAAGTCGGTATTGTTGACAAACAACACAAAATCATTGCAAATCATTCTGTAAAAACACTTGTGGAGCGTCATTACACAGAAATTATAAAAGATATTGCTAATGCAGTGCATTACGTTTTAAAACAATCAAACATATCTTTGGAAGAGTGTAGCGCACTAGGAATTGGTAGTCCTGGTTGTATTGACTTTCAAAATGGTGTTGTAGTATTTGCAGGTAATCTACACTGGGAACAAGTGCCTATACTGCAAGAATTGAAAAAATACATTGATTTGCCTATGGGATTATCAAACGATGCAAATTGTGCAGCATTGGGTGAAGTGGTAGGAGGTGCAGCAAAAGAATATCAAAATGCTGTTATGATTACATTAGGTACTGGCGTTGGTGGCGGTATTGTTATGAATAAAAAAATATTTGAAGGCGGACACCCTGGCGGTACAGAATTAGGACATACCACAATCGTATCAGGAGGAGAATACTGTACTTGCGGTAGACATGGTTGTTTTGAGGCATATTCTTCTGCCACTGCGCTGATTCGTGATACAAAAAGGGCAGCACAGAATCACCCAGAATCATTATTGAATACACTTTGTCATGGCAATTTAGATGAAATCAATGGTATCACACCATTTGATGCGGCAAAACAAGGCGATGCTACTGGTAAGGAAGTAGTAGAAAATTATATTAAATATCTGGGAGAGGGTATTGTCAATATGGTAAATATATTCCGTCCTGATGTTGTTCTTTTGAGTGGCGGTGTATGTAATCAAGGCAGCTATCTCACAGACCCTTTAAATGAGTACATAAAAAAATATTGCTTTGCAGGAGAAAGAGCATTTATTCCACCTGTTATACGTGCCACATTGGGTAATGACGCTGGTATTATCGGTGCTGCGTCTATTGTAGAAGTATAAACATGGAATATCGTTAAATAAATAATATTCTATAATAAAAAACGACAGCTTTTTAAACTGTCGTTTTTTATTTATTATTTTAGCTATTTGTTCCTTTGTAATTGCAGGAAATAGATACTTTATATGTTGTGCTTCCAGACCATATTGTACGTTTACAAGAAAATGTTCCTGTAGCCTTTGATGTGTTATTGCCACTTGTTGATGTTTTTTCATCAGATATATCTCCACCATTAACATCTACAACTTCACCAGATACATCATAAACTTTTACTTTTTTTGTAGTTGAATCCCAATCAAAAGTACCTGTAACAGAAAGAGAAATAATTAAAGCACCATTTCCGCTCAATCCTGTATGCCAATCTTTTGTTTTTGTAAAAGTATCTGTTCCAAAAGTTGCTCTAGATGATGGGACATTTTGTATATACACTCTTTCTACAGAAGAAGTTCCATCTTCATAATTTACAATATCCTCAGAAACAAGTATACCTTTCGAAAATTCACTAGCTTCTCTAACATATTCTTTTTGTGTATTAGCAGCCATTACACTAAATGGCATACACATTGACATCGCTGGTAGTATAACAGCTAAAGTTTTAAAATTTTTCATCATATTTTGTCACTCCTTTTACAATCATTCTTTTCATTTTTCTAATATAATTCCATTGTCCTATTTGTACTACAATTTTTATAATTCCCCTCTTTCCTTTTATAACAATACTTTTATATTTATTTACCCATTCAAATTTTTGCATTAGTTTTATAATGATAATAGAAAATAAACCATTGATAATTAAAACTGTTTCTGCAAAAGCTGTTCCTTTTAAAAATTGCCTCAAATTCCCAATTTGCCAGCCTTGTATAAATGCTACAATGCTGAATAATATAAATAATACAACTGGTACAGTAAAACAATTTTTAAATAGATGACCAAAAAACAAATAGGGCAATGTAGACGCACTTAATATAGAAAATATCAATATTAAAAAATGGTTGAGTTTTCCATCATAACTCGCTATATTCCAAACTGCAAAAATAGTAATAGAAAGCAATAATAGTAATAATAATAAGTGATAAACAATATGATTATTTTTCATTTCTTTTTGCTTTTCTGCATGCATAATTTCAGCAATACTGACATCTAATACTTTAGCAAGTGGTTCTATCATTTTTAAATCAGGAAATCCGATACCCCTTTCCCATTTCGATACTGCTTTATCTGTTACATTTAACTTATTTGCAAGTTCAAGTTGTGTCCAACCTCTTTCTTTTCTAAGAGAAGCTATAAATTCCCCAAACTTTTGATTATCCATTGCTACCACTCCCCTAATATCAAAAGTATTTACTTATATCATAATACATAAATATCGTAATAAAAACAATCGACGAATAGTAGAATCGCAAAAATTTAGAAGTAAACTTTTCGTTTACTTCATAAAAAGATTATTTTTTTATTACTATTGTCATAATACAGCATATTTATCAAAATATTATCTGAAGTAGTTAGAGAAATATCGTACTTTTTTAATTTTGCACATACATTTTAATACTAGTCTTTTTACTCAAAAATAAATGAATAAAAAAGAGTTAATATATTTATTCTAAAATTTAAGGATACCGATACCAGACGCAGGGGATTGTTAAGGGGGTGCAACCCCCTAACTCGTTAGGGGTGTGGGGGGATTCGAACCCCCCCCACGTT
>ERZ808049.828-NODE-828-length-10956-cov-3.521371_pt1 | contig 10956 bp, 9 predicted proteins | sample MGYA00380198_ERZ808049 | MGnify/ENA primary metagenome ERZ808049 (study PRJEB31490, sample SAMN06133414) | mouse gut metagenome | isolation source: Z2_2 | host: mice | place: China: Chengdu | collected 2015-05 ...
ATCTTTATATGTCGTAGGCACAGTGCTATCTCCCATATATCCCATTACACTTGTGCCATTATAAAGAGCTAACATAACATTGCTTCCGCTTGACTGCATTTGCTCTATTTGTGCTGTAAATGTACCTGTTGTTGGTAATTCTGGTTCTTGTGGCTTTACAGGTGTTTCTGGCGTTTTTGTAATATTTTTTAATACATCATTACTTTTGGTCATCATAACTGCCATTTCTGTTCTATTGATTTTATTTTTAGGATTGAAATTACCTAAATCATCTCCTGAAAGTATGCTTTTATCAGAAAGTAATGCAACATATGCAATTTTATCTGTGGCAATCGCATTATTATCGCCAAATTTTGTTGTTGTGCTGTTTGCTGATGTAGAAGTGTCTACTCCTGCAATTGCTTTTCCTATCATACCAGCTACCTGCTCTCTTGTTGCTTGTACATTTGTTGTACCAGATACAAATGCTTTTGCTTCTGCTGCTGTAATCACACCTGTTTCTAAGCAATAAGATACACTAGTATATGCCCATTCTGGAATATTTGCTTCTTTTAAAGTTGTATTCCATTTTGTTGGTAAATCTGTTTTATTTTCCAAATGGTTTGTTGCTTTTAATAAATTATAAACAAGTTGTGCTGTTTCCACCAATGTTACAGGGTCTTTTGCACGAAATACCATTTTACCGTCAATATTTTCTCCTACCATTAAATTAGCATCTGCTGCTTGATTGATATAAGTTTCAGCGCCTGGCCAAGGCACATTATTAATGTCAGAAAAATTTGCACCAGAGCTAACTATTGTTGCAGATACACTCATAATGCCTGCAAGCAAAAAACTAATATATTTTTTCATTGTACAACCCCCTAAATAAATATAGATTTCATACTGTTTCTATTATAGCAGGGTTTTCTATCTTTGTCATTCATAAAGATAGAAAAAAAGTTTTCAATTTTATTACAAAATAACAACTTTTTTATATTTTTTATGGATTATATACCATTTTAAATAGATTTTATAATGATAGCGGGAGTATTCATAATACTTCGTTTCAATATTCTCCCGCTTAAACAATGCATTATGATATTTCTCTTTCTTTTTCCATTTTTTCAATCATAGTAGTAATATTTTCATTTGCTGTGATTGCTGTACCATCAATATTTTCATCTGCTTCTTTTGCTAATATATCCGCCTCTGTTTTCAAACGAATAACATCTTTTTGTGAGTCCTCTTTTAAACGTAATCCTATTAATGCTGTCTTTCCTTCTATAATTACAGCAGCTTGCTTTATTTCCTCTAGTTGTAATATATTTTGTTTAATTTCTTTTGCTCTTTCTGATTTTGTTTTTCCTTGTTCTAATTCTGCCGCTTTTGCAATACGAATTTGAGAAAGATTATCTTCTAATGTATTAGAGCGACAAGCTGTTAATATCATAGTACAGCAAAAAATACTAAAAACAACTCTTTTCATACTCATTTCGTTCCTTTCTATATTCTTTTTTTTAGTATGCTATGATATTTTCTATTTTATAATCATAAAATTTTGGTTACTATATATTTTGTTTCAAATAAATATTTTATATATTGCAATATTTTTTATATATGATTTTTATTATTTTTTACATTATGTATACTTTAGTTTTTTATAAAATTGTGTTATACTACATATACTGATTGAAGCATAGTAAACTTTTTGCTATATCAATAAAAAATTGTAATTTGAAAGGATGGATTGACTATGTACGAAAATACTAGAAGACATTATAGAGTAGCACAAAGAGATATTTATGAAGACCCTTATGAAGGCGTTTATGTAACAAAAGAAGAACAACAAAAATATCTTATTATAACAGCTGGGTTAGTACTTCTTTCTTTTTTAGGTGCTGTTGCCATTATATTAAAAAAGAAATAAATTTTTAAAATACAGTTTATTAAACATTACTATTGTGTCGGCATGTCCGACACTTTTTTTCGTATGGAATACACCTTCGTATCATATAATATATGGAAAGGGTGTGTTTTTTTGGCTAAAAAAATGATTTTTATGATTTTTATTTATATTATAACTGCAATTATAATATTGCCTGCAATCATTACATATTGTTCTTATCATTCCGAAAATACAAATGAAACACAAACAACAGAAACAGAAGGAGAACTTGCTTCTCCTGAAATTATACGTCATAATACAGATGAATTAGAAGAATATATCAAAGGTGTTGTTGCTGCGGAAATGCCTGCTCTTTTTGAAAAGGAAGCACTGAAAGCACAAGCTGTTTCTGCTCGAACTTATGCTGTACGTAAAATGAAAGAAATGAATACTAATACAATTCCTTATAATATTGGACAAGCATATATTACAGTTGATGAAATGAAGCAAAAATGGAAAAACAATTTTGAAGAATATTATAATAAAATAAGTGAAGCTGTAGAAGATACCAAGGGAGAAATTATGATATATAACAACGAACCTATATTAGCAGTATTTCATGCAGAAAGCGGAGGAAAAACAGAATCCGCAGAAAATGTATGGCAGAAGGAAATCCCCTATCTGAAAAGTGTAGACAGTAGTTTAGATAAAAATGCGCCTAATTTTGAAACAAATATCAGTTTTACTTTTGATGAAATTATAAAGCGTTTTTGTAGTCAATATAGTGATTGTGTATTAAATACGGAAACACTTCCTCAGCAATTTTATATACAAAGCTGTTCTCCAGCAGGATATGTTCAAAAAATGCAGATAGGAAATAAAATAGTAACAGGCAGAGAAGTACGAGAAATACTGAATTTACGCAGTACAAATTTTACAATCAATATAGAAAATAACAATATCACTTTTACAACAAAAGGCTATGGACATGGTGCTGGTATGAGTCAATATGGTGCGGAATTTATGGCAAAGGAAGGAAAAACATATCAACAAATATTAGAACATTATTATACAGGTATTTCTTTTTCTACATATACAGTAAAAAACACTTTTTCTGAATAAAAAATTGTTCCTTCGGGCAATACTATTGCTGGAGGTGTTACACACATGAATAAAAATTATTATCGTATACTGTGGGGCTGTCTTGCCGTTGTGGTAATCGCTGGAGGGATTTATTATTTTGCCGGCAGAGATAAAACACCAGTGCCATCTACTACAACACCCCAGCAAACAGAACAAGCCGCACATCAAGTCATTGTAAATCAAACACCGGCATTAGAAGAGGCTGTTGCAGAAAGGGAATATCAATATGACAGTTCTGAACAAGAAGAACAACAATCAACAACTGTTTCGGCACAACAGCAACAACCTTTAGAAAGTACTGCTATTGCAAAAGAGGAAGTAAAACAACAAACAGAAAAACAGAAGACAGAAGAACAACAGCAAAATACACAGCAAGCAAGTATTTTTGAAAATGAGCCTCTTTTTGTTATGCCTTTAGCAGGCAATATTGTTATGGACTACAGTATAGACCATGCAATATATGATGCAACATTAGACCAATATCGTACAAATGACCATATTTCCATTGGTGCAAAAAAAGGAGAATCCGTAAAAGCATCAGAAGATGGTACAGTGGAAAGTGTAAAAACAGATGATGAAAGAGGTATCACAGTAGTACTAAATCATGGTAATGGCTGGCAGACTACATACAGCCAGTTACAAGAGGATGTAGTAGTCAAAGAAGGCGACAAAGTAAAAAAAGGTCAGGAAATTGGTTTTGTAGCAGAACCTACAAAATATAGTGTAGCGTTGGGCGAACACATGGACTTTTCTATTGCAAAAGATGGTGTTACAGTAGACCCTAAAAGTACTGTAATAGAATAAAAAATGTAATAAGCATCACTTACAAAATAAATTAATATCGACAGCATAAAAAAACACTCCCTATATAAAAAGTGTATTCTAAAAGTTACGCCATAGCTTTAAGAATACACTTTTTTCATTTCTTTTAGTAAAGCTTATTTATTTTTTTTAATCGTTCAGATAACATAGGTATTGCTTCATTTACCCAAAAAGTGCCACTCAACATTCCTGTAGACATGCCAACATGAATTTTAGCAAATTTTTCAACAAAATATATCTTTTCTTGAACTGGAAACTCTCCTGTAAAATTTTTAAATATTTGCATAATATCCTATTTTAAGCTTTCAATAGAGTATGGAATTTCAATAGAGACATAATAGTTTTTTAAATACTTCCATAAAAATGGGTCGCCACGAAGTCCCCAATGTTTTGGCTCAAAAAAAATTTCTGATACAAAATGTGTCATTTTATCACCTTACTATCAATATTATGGTATTTTTTTGTTCAAAATGATTATCGGGCGCCGCCCAAACTCGCAAACTTTTCCCCTAAAAAGCTTGGCAAAAAACTTTAAATTGCCTACGGCGAACAAAAATTGATTTCCGTGGGTCAAAGTGGTTTTCTATTTACAAATGAAAACAATTTCTCTATAATAAAACATATCATTTTCAGATAAAGGAGGAAATATAAAAATGATAAAACTTTATAATAGTGGTGCATATTTATTAAATGGCAATGAAATTATAGCAGATGATGAAAATGCTGCTGCAATATTAAAACAAAAAACAGGAAATACAGTTTCTAAACAACAAGCTTTACAAAATACAATGGCTTATAATATATTAAAAAACCATAATACATCTGGAAATATGGAGCATTTACAAATCCGTTTTGACAGAATGGCTTCTCATGATATTACATATGTCGGTATTGTGCAAACTGCTCGTGCAAGTGGTTTGGAAAAATTTCCTATGCCTTATGTATTGACAAACTGTCATAATTCTCTTTGTGCTGTAGGTGGCACTATCAACGAAGATGATCATTTGTTTGGTTTGTCTTGTGCTAAAAAATATGGTGGTATCTATGTTCCTGCACATCAAGCAGTCATTCATCAATATATGAGGGAAATGATGAGCGGTGTAGGCAAAATGATATTAGGTTCAGACAGCCATACTCGCTATGGTGCATTGGGTACTATGGCAATAGGTGAAGGCGGTCCAGAATTGGTAAAACAACTCTTATGTAAAACATACGACATTGACCGTCCTGAAGTAGTAGGCGTTTATTTAACAGGAAAGCCAATTCCAGGAGTAGGTCCACAAGATGTTGCTCTTGCTATTATTGGTGCAGTATTTGAAAAAGGTTATGTAAAAAACAAAGTAATGGAGTTCTTTGGTGATGGTATTGAAAATATCAGTGTTGATTATCGCAATGGTATTGATGTCATGACAACAGAAACAACTTGTCTTTCTTCTGTATGGAAAACAGATGATAAAGTAAAACAATGGTATGAAATTCATGGACGTACAGAAGAATATGCCTTACAACAACCTGGAGAAATCGCATATTATGATGGTATGATAGAAGTAGATTTATCCAAAATACGTCCTATGATTGCTATGCCTTTCCACCCAAGCAATGTATATACTATTGAAGAATTAAATAAAAATTTAATGGATATATTGGACGAAGTAGAAAAAACAGGTGCAAAACAACTTGACAGTGACAAAATCACATTTACATTAAAAGATAAAGTAAAAAATGGCGCACTATATGTAGAACAAGGTGTCATTGCTGGATGTGCAGGCGGTACTTATGAAAATATATGCGATGCAAGAGATATATTAAAATCTCATTCTATTGGTGCAGATGAATTTGCATTAAGTGTATATCCTTCTAGTCAACCTGTATTTGTTAGTCTTACTGAAAATGGAGCAATTGCAGATATTATGATTTCTGGTGCAACAGTACGCTCTGCTTTTTGTGGTCCATGTTTTGGTGCAGGTGATGTACCTGCAAATAATTGCTTGAGTATTCGCCACTCTACAAGAAACTTCCCTAATAGAGAAGGTTCTAAAATTACAAATGGACAAATTGCATCTGTTGCTTTAATGGACGCACGTTCCATTGCTGCAACGGCTATAAACAAGGGTAAATTGACACCAGCTACAGATATTGATGTAAAATATACTCGTCCAGAATATCATTTTAATGGTGATATTTATAAAAATCGTTGTTATTTTGGTTTCAATGCTCCTGATAGTGCCACAGAGTTAAAATTTGGTCCTAATATTACAGATTGGCCTTCTATGAGTAATTTAACAGAAAATATTTTATTAAAAGTCGTATCTGTTATTACAGACCCTGTTACAACAACAGATGAATTAATTCCTTCTGGAGAAACATCTTCTTATCGTTCCAATCCTCTTGGCTTGGCTGAATTTACATTGTCCAGAAAAGACCCCGCTTATGTAGGACGTGCAAAGGAAATACAAAAAGCTGAAAAAGCACGTATTGCTGGAAATACTCCTACAGAAGTATATACAGAATTAAAAGAAGTATTTGCTACCATACAAAAGCAATTTGATGTTAATGAAAAGGATACTGGCATTGGCTCTACTATTTATGCTGTAAAACCAGGCGACGGTTCTGCAAGAGAACAAGCTGCAAGCTGTCAAAAAGTATTAGGAGGCTGGGCAAATATTGCTAGTGAATATGCTACAAAACGTTATCGCTCTAATCTGATTAACTGGGGTATGCTTCCTTTGCTTTTGGAGCAGAAAGAATTGCCTTTTGAAAATGGAGACTATATATTTATACCAAACATACGCAATATTATTTCACAAAAATGTTCTGAAGTAAGCGCTTATATAGTAGGCAAAAATATGAAAGAATTTACATTAAAATTAGGAGATTTAACAGATGATGAAAGAAAAATTATACTTTCTGGTTGTTTAATCAATTTTTATAAAGAAGCATAAAAGCTAATATTCTATAAAAAAACAGTTAATGCACCCAATATATTTGGGTGCATTAATTGTTGATAAAGTCCTTTTTGTGGACTCTGTCCACACCTGCAAACTTTATTGGAAAAACTGACGTTTTTCCTTGTAAAATCAATGTTTCTAATGAAACGTACATTGGGCAAAGCCCAAGTTTTTCAGTTATTCTACATTTCACTTTGGTCGATACTTTTAATATTACTAGACAAACTAAATATAGTATATTTTATGATTAAATATTTTCAAGTGGTTTTGTGATAGCAAGTTTTTCTGACACTTGAAGTGTTTTATTTTTCCATTTTTCAGAACGGAAACGTATTACAAATAATATACCTCTTGTACATTCATCTATTGTCATAGCAATCCAAATACCAACTAATCCCATACCTAAATGAATACCAAAATAATAACCACCTAAAACAGCAAAGAACCACATAAATATAATTCCTATTACAACAGGAAATATAACATCTCCTACTGCTGTAAGACATTTTGTCATTAAAATATTAACGGTTCTTCCCATTTCTAAAAAGAATTCTATAAATAATATTTTTTTACCTAATGTAATAATTTCGGGGTCATCTGTAAATATATGAAATATTGTTTCTGCATTAAAATATAATATTGCTGTTACACTTAAAGCAATTATCATAGAATATAATAATGTTTTCCAAATACGATTTTTTACTTTTTCTAAATCTCCTGCACCAACTAAATATCCCACCATGATTTGAGTTGCCTGCGATAATGCAATAGAATAAACATAAGCAACATTCGCTAACATACTACAATATACTTTTGTAGCAATGACTGCTGTACCAAAAATATTAATAAATTTCAATATACATATTTGAGATAAATTATAAGATAACTCCTCTCCTCCAGAAGGTATGGCAATATGTAATAAATCTTTTAATGTTTGTGTAGGAAATGGTTTTAATATATTAGGTGAAATTTTAATATCAATATTTTTACAGAATAATCTAAATATAATAATCAATCCTATTGTTTTACTGATATTGGTAGAAATCGCTGCGCCTATAATACCAAGTTGAGGCAATCCAAACAAACCATTAATCAAAACCGCATTGCCAGCAATATTGATGATATTCATTACAACAGAAACATACATCACTTGTTTCATAAAGCCAAAACTTCTTAATATTGCAGCAAATGCAATATAAATGCCTTGTACTACCACAAAACTTCCTACAATACTTAAATAATTTCCAGCTTCCTCTAATATATCATTTGGTATTTTCAGCCATGTAAAAATAGCATTATGACCAAAAATAATCAGTATTGCAGCAATAATGCCTGTTAAAGTAATCAATAATAATGATACATTGCACGTTTCTGCAATTTTACGTTTATTTTGTGCGCCTAAATATTGAGAAATCAATATTGTACTTGCTACAGCCGTAACATTTAATACAATAATAACAATATTCATAATTTGATTGCCATTCCCTATAGCTGCAACAGAACCTTGAGAATAACGACTTATCATAATCTGGTCTATATTACCCACCAAAAGCTGTAAAAGTAATTCTATAAATATAGGAATAGACATTTTAAAAACAGCTTTTGTAGAATCTTGCTGTACCATAATATTATCACTCTCTTTCTCTTTTTTTCAGTGCCACTCATTATAGTACGATTTATTTGTTTTTGCAATAAAAAACTATATAAAAAAATGCTGAAAAACAGTATAAAAATCAACTAATTTTCAGCAAATATATTATTATAAATATTATTTATATTTTTCTATTTGATATAATTCTTTTCCACCATCGCAATAGTAATATAAAAAACAATTTTGACATTGTGGACGTCTTGCAATGCAGACTTTTCTGCCATGTGCAATAATCTGTGTATTAAAACGAATCCAATGGTCTTGAGGCAATATTTTCATTAAATCAAATTCTATTTTTGTAGGGTCTTGATTTTTTGTCAGCCCTAAAAGATTAGAAACTCTTTTTACATGAGTATCTACTACAATACTAGGAATACCAAAAATATTTCCTCTAATAACATTTGCTGTTTTTCTTCCTACCCCAGCTAATGATGTTAATTTATCAATGTCATTAGGCACATCACCATTATAATCCATTAACAATTTTTGACAGCATGCAATAATATTTTTTGCTTTATTATGGTAAAATCCAGTAGAACGAATATCTTGCTCCAATTCAGCTAAATTTGCTTCTGCAAAATCCTTTACGGAACGATATTTTTGAAATAAATCTTTTGTTACAATATTGACTCTGTCATCTGTACATTGTGCGCTTAATATTGTTGCAATTAATAACTGCCATGGTGTAGTATGTTCTAAATAACATTTTGTATCTCCATAATGTTCATCTAAAAGCGTCAATATACCATTTAATTTTTCATCCATATATACTTCCTCCTCATTATACACACATATCATTATACGATTTGATAACACAGATATTTTCCTGTAATTTTATCCCTTTTGCCATAATCAAACAATATTACAGTTTCTTTTTTACATTTGTTTTCTGAAAAAATATCATAATGGAAAAACCCAATATAACAACGTTTTGAAAGCTGTTTTGGTGTTTGCTCTGCTAAATGAGGTGCTTTTTGTTGTATCAATGTAGTATGATTAAAATAGTCCCAACGTTTTTGTTTTTCATCTGGTGCTTCTTCCAACCAATAAGGTAATGTTTTGACATAATCATTTATAAAAATATCAAATTTCAAACAATCTTTTAAAAGTTTTTGATGTTCTGCTGTACAAGATGTTTCTGTAATAAAATTATAAAGTATGGTATATAATTCTATTTTACTATGTTGCACTGCATAATGCCCCTTTTTCACAAAATAATCGCCTAATGCTTCATAAAAGTCAAAAGGAGTTTCAAAATAATGAATTGCACAAGCAATGGTATGATATGCCTTTCCGCTATTATAATATGTTTCCACCATATCTTCTATTTGTTTTAAACGACATATTTCAGTATAACACAATTCTTTTGTATAAAGCACTTCATAAACAGCATTTTTTCTATAAACAATGCCATATTGCTCTGCCTGTTCTCTTAAACCAGAACCTTTTAACAATTTCAAAAAACCGAGTTGAAGTTGTTCAGGTCGTAAGTCATACACATCATTAAAAGAATTGCGAAAAGAATGATAATTCTCATAAGGCAACCCCGCAATTAAATCTAAATGTTGATGAATATTATCGTATTGTTTGATACGTTTTACTACTGTTTTCAATTTTTCAAAGCTAGTATTTCTTTGTATTGCTTTTATGGTATGAGGATTTGTAGATTGTACACCGATTTCAAATTGAAATAGCCCTCTTCTTGCCCTTTTTAAAAGCTGTAGACTTTTTTCACTCAATATATCTGCTGTAATTTCCATATGAAAATTCGTAACACCATTATCATGCTCTATTAAATAGTTCCAAATATGATTTGCATGATTTTCATTAGCATTAAATGTTCTATCTACAAATTTTACTTGTGGTACATTGTTATCTAAAAAAAATTGTAAATCCTTTTCTACTCTTTCCAATGAAAGAAAGCGAACTCCCTTTTCAATAGAAGATAAACAGTACTGACAGCAATAAGGACATCCTCTTTGCGTTTCATAATACAATATTCTATTTTGAAATGCTTCTATATTGTCATAAACAAAATCTAAATCATTCAAATTAATAGGCATTCTGTTCTGTGTTGAAAAAATATTATTTCCTTTTCTATATGTAATGCCATGTATAGATTGTAATTCTAATGTATTTGTAATCAATCCTTTTGCAATTTCATAAAATGTTGCTTCGCCTTCCCCTCTTATCACAATATCTGCTGATATTTGTGTTAAAACCTCCTCTGCACAATAAGATACCTCTGGACCTCCTAATATAATCATAACATGAGGAAGTATTTTTTTGATATTATCTACAATATTATGAATCATAGTAATATTCCAAATATAACAGGAAAAACAAATGACATCTGGCTGTTGTTTGTAAATTTCCTGTAATATAAAATCCTCTTTATGATTGATAGTATATTCTGATAAAAAAATATGTTCTTGAAATTCCTTTGCATATGTTTTTAAACAATAAAGTGCTAATGATGAATGAATATATTTTGCATTTAATGCTGTTAGCAATATTTTCATTTT
>ERZ808049.841-NODE-841-length-10837-cov-2.995074_pt1 | contig 10837 bp, 11 predicted proteins | sample MGYA00380198_ERZ808049 | MGnify/ENA primary metagenome ERZ808049 (study PRJEB31490, sample SAMN06133414) | mouse gut metagenome | isolation source: Z2_2 | host: mice | place: China: Chengdu | collected 2015-05 ...
CGTCTGCGAAGCGACGGCGTAGTGGTGCCTACATCTAGCTTCGCAGGCGTGCAGATGACGCTGATAGCGAGAGATTTATTCACCGAAATTTAGAGTACGGACTACTAGAGTCTCCGGATAATAGCCTCCTGGTACTGGGTTGTGGTCGCCGTTCCTCCCAGATCCGGGGTTTTCACCTTCCCCTCCGTCAAAACCTGATCTACGGCCCGCCGGATGTTGGCCGCGCAGTCTGTCCTGCCCATGTGCTCCAGCATCATGCAGGCGGACCACAAAAATGCCGTAGGGTTGGCGATGCCTTTTCCCGCAATATCCGGGGCGCTTCCGTGGACGGCCTCGAACATGGCGTACCCGCAGCCAAGATTGCTGGATGGGAGAAGTCCCAGCCCGCCGATGAGCCCGCTGGTCAAATCGGAAAGGATATCCCCGTAGAGATTCTCCGTCACCATGACGTCAAACTGCTGGGGCTTCATCACCAGCTGCATGGCCACATTGTCCACAATCTTGTCCTCGGCCTCAATTCCCGGGTATTCTTTGCTGACCTCATAGAACACGTCCCGGAAAAGACCGTCGGACAGCTTCATGATGTTGGCCTTATGTACGCAGGTTACTTTCCCGCGCCCCTGGCGGACGGCGTACTCAAAGGCGTCTCTTATGATCCTCTCACTGCATCTCCTGGTGATGATCTTGATGGAGTGGGCCGTGTCCGGATCCACCATCTCCTCCACCCCGGCGTAAAGGTCCTCCGTGTTCTCCCTAAACATGACGATATCCACATTGTCAAATGGCGTCTTTACGGCGCTGTTTGATCTTGCGGGGCGGATGTTGGCGTAGAGGTCGTATTTTTTGCGCATCATCACGTTGAGGGAGCGGAATCCCTTGCCCACAGGCGTGGTGATGGGGGATTTTAGCAGCACTTTGTTTTTGTCAAAGGAGGCGAACCCCTCTGCGGGGATCAGCTCCCCGTGGGCCTCATACTCCGCCTCGCCTACGGAAAAGATCTCATAGGTAAGGCCGGCTCCCGCCGCGTCCAATATTTTCAGCACGGCGTCCGTGATCTCCGGGCCGATGCCGTCCCCTTTAAATACCGTAATCGTATCGCTCATCGTTATCTGTCCTCCATTGACACGTATTCCTGATTTTCACCGCCTACATACTTGGTGGCCGGGCGCATGATGCGGCCGTCGTACAGTTTGTTTTCAATGTTGTGGGCCAGCCAGCCCACGGTCCTGCTGCACATAAACAGGGGGGTGTACAGATCTCTGGGGATCCCCAGCATCTCGTAGGCAAATCCGCTGTAATAGTCCACATTGGCTGGAAGGGCCTTGCCTTTTCTCTCCTCTGCCACCTGTCTGGCAATCTGCTCAAACCGGGTGCGGAACTCCAGCTCTGTCATCAGGCCTTTTTCCTTGGCCACGGCGTCGCAGCAGGCTTTCAGTATGTCGGCCCTGGGATCGGAGATGGTGTAAACGGCGTGGCCGAAGCCGTAGACCAGCCCGGTGCGGTCGTACAGTTCTCCGTCCATCAGCTTCTCCACCGCTTTTCGTATCTTCCGGTCGTCGGCCTCATAGCCTCCCACCTCCTCCAGCACCGCGTCCATCATCTCCGCCACCTTTATGTTGGCGCCGCCGTGTCGGGGGCCTTTTAAGGAGCCGATGCTTCCCGACATGGTAGAGTAGATGTCCGTGTCCGTGGAGGAAATGACCACATTGGTAAAGGTGGAGTTGTTTCCGCCGCCGTGGTCCGCGTGGAGGATCAGTATGGTGTCTAAGAGTCCTGCCTCCTTGATGGAAAATTTCTGGTCCTTGCGCAGAAGGCTCAGGAAATTCTCCGCGATGGAATACTGGGGATTCGCGTAGTGGATGACTAAGCTGTCCCTGTTAAAGTAGTGGACCTTGCTCTGATAGGCGTAGCAGGCGATGCTGGGCAGCTTGGCTAACAGGCTGATGCCCTTTACCAGGGTCTCGTAGACGCCTATATTGTCCGGGTCCGGGTCGTAGTTGTACAGGGTGAGCACCGCGTCCTGGAGTTTGTTCATCAGATTGGTGCCTGGCATGCGCAGCAGGTTCATCTCCACAAATTCGTCGGGTATGGCGTAGAATTCCCGGATGATGCTGCAGAAATTATCCAGCTCCTCCTTTCTGGGAAGATATCCGAAGAGCAGAAGGAAGCAGACTTCCTCATATCCGAAATGGCTTCCCTTCTTTCCTTTTATCAGATCCACCACGTCGTAGCCTCTGTAGTACAGCTTTCCGGGAGCTGCTTTGATGCCCTCCGGCGTCTCCTCATAGCCCACCACGTCAGATACCCGGGTGAGGCCGATGCGCACGCCGGTTCCGTCTTCGTTGCGCAGGCCCTTTTTTACATTGTATTCTTTGTACCACTCGTTGGGTATCTCGGTGTAGTTCTGAGATTTTCCGTAAAACTGGGCAAGGTAACTTTTTCTGATCATAGGCTGTCATCCTTTCTTTCTGTTTCTGTTATAGTTGATCAGGCATCCTGCCTTGATGATCTCCCTTTCCTCGGCTGTCATATCGCTGATATACAGCGGAAGTTCTTTCACGCAGGCGTTCTGGGCCTCCAAAGCTTTATTTCCCCCTTTTATCACATAAGCGGTGATATTCTTTAAATCCCCGTCAAGGGCTTTGCGGATGCCCGGCACGTAGATGTAGTCCCCCACCTCAAATTCCGGCTCTGCTTCTGTCTGGAAGGGGATCATGCCCCAGTTGATCACATTGGAGCGGTACCGTTTTGTGGCGTACTCTCTGCAGATATTGGCAAGGCCTCCGATGACTCTCTGGCAGCTGGCCGCCTGCTCCCTGGCTGAGCCGTCGCCGGGCTTTACGGCGTAGATCATGCTGCCAAATTCCACTGTGTCCGCCTCTGCCTGTTCATGACCGGGGATCTGGCGGATACAGTGAAAGACCGCCTCAAGGCTCGGATCCAGGGCAAATGCCCCCATAGCTCCTTCTGCCTGCCGGGCTCTCTCCACCTTGTCCGCAGCTTTGGCCCTGGCCACGTACTCCGGGTCCCTTCTGGACAGGGTGAACTCTGCCAGGCCTAAGGGATTGGACCGGTAGGAGGAGGTCTCCCCGGACGGGATCAGCTCGTCGGTGGTGGTCACCGGATCCATGATCTTAGAGCAGACTTTCAGAAGGATATCTTCTGTCAGAGGGCTCATGTCAGGCCAGTCTTTGATGTTTGGCCCGTAGACCAGGTGGTTTTGCTCATCTCCCCGGCCGTATCCGCTGTACACCCGGTTTCGGTAGGAGCTGTCGTCGTACTCATATTCCGGCACCTGATCCCAGCCGTCCATCTCCCAGGCCGAGGTGAGACGCCCGCCGTTTGCCGCGGTGGCGGCAATGGACCTGGCGTCCATCAGGGCTACTGCCGCCATCTGCCCGTTACCCGGCTTGGAGCCTTCCCGATTGGGGAAGTTTCTGGTGGTATGGCGGATGCTTAAGCCGTTGTTGCAGGGCGTGTCCCCCGCGCCGAAGCAGGGGCCGCAGAACGCGGTGCGGACAATAGCCCCGGCATCCATCAGGTCTGACACCGCCCCCTTCTTCACCAGGTCCGCGAACACGGGCTGGGAGGAGGGGTACACGGCCAGGGAGAATTCGTCGCAGCCGCAGCTTCTGCCTTTCAGCGCCCGGGCCGCCTCCATAAGGTTTGTGTAGGTGCCTCCGGCACACCCTGCTATGACGGCCTGCTGCACCCACAGCTCCCCGTCTTTTATTTTGTCCAAAAGGGTAAATTCGGCCTTGCCTCCGGATACTTTCCGGGCTTCTTGTTCCGTTTCTCCCAGGATATCGTTCAGATTGGCCTTCAGCTCATCGATCTCATAGGCATTGCTTGGGTGGAAGGGCAGGGCGATCATGGGCTTTACAGTGGACAGATCCACGTACACGCAGCCGTCGTAGTAGGCCGTATCCCCCGGAGCCAGTTCCTGGTATGCTTCCTCCCTGTGGTGTTTTGCCAGATATGCCTTTGTGTCCTCGTCGGTCTTCCAGATGGAGGTAAGGCAGGTGGTCTCCGTGGTCATCACGTCCACGCCGTTCCGGTAGTCCGTGGTCATGGAGGCCACTCCCGGCCCTACAAATTCCATGACCTTGTTTTTCACATAGCCGTTTTTGAACACGGCCTTTATAATGGCCAGGGCGATATCCTGGGGTCCAGTCCCCGGCTTTGGCGCCCCGTCCAGATACACGGCCACCACCTCCGGGTATTTGATGTCGTAGGTGTCTTTTAAAAGCTGCTTTACCAGCTCGCCGCCGCCCTCTCCCACGGCCATGGTGCCAAGGGCGCCGTACCGGGTGTGGCTGTCAGACCCCAGGATCATCTGCCCGCAGCCTGCCATCCTCTCCCTCATATACTGGTGGATGACCGCGATGTGGGGCGGAACGTAGATGCCGCCGTATCTCTTGGCCGCCGAAAGGCCGAACATGTGGTCGTCTTCATTGATGGTGCCTCCCACGGCGCACAGAGTATTGTGGCAGTTGGTCAGCACGTAGGGGATGGGAAACCGCTCCATGCCCGACGCCTTTGCTGTCTGCACGATCCCTACAAATGTAATGTCATGGGATGCCATAGAATCAAAACGAAGCTTCAGATGCTCCATGTCTTGGGATGTGTTGTGAGCCTTAAGTATGGAGTAGGCGATGGTCTCCTTCCTCCCAGACTCCTTGTCTGCCTCCTGTCCTGTCAGGGCTTTCACCCTGGCGCTGTCCGTTTCGGGGATAAGTTCTGTGCCTTTAACCAGATAGACTCCGCCTTCGTAAAGTGATACCATGATCTCTACCTCCTGGTTCGTAATTTTATTATACATTTACTATTAAAAATCCGCCGCCGATGATGCGGCATTGTTCAGGGATGCCAAGCGCGCCTGCCAGACTTTTCCTGGGGGCAGCGGGCCGCACCCGGGTATATAAAGTTAGGAATACTATAAACGAAAATCTTTTATTTGTCCAGTGAGGGACGGGAATGGGCCGTATACCTGCGGCGGCTGCATTTTACCCAAAGTGTACGATGTCTTACGGTCAGCGCGTTGAACACGCAGACCTGTCTGAACGGTTACTCCGTATGTACAAAAGACGCAAGCCCTCAGTCTTTCGGCTGAGAACTCTGCGCCTTCGCAATCTCGTTTACTATTCAGATGATTGGCCTTTCACTGTCACGTTTTAGACTTGGGTACGCATCAGCGTGGTTGATATTATACCATATTTTGTTGGCTGTGTATAGGGGGAAATTTTTCTTTTTTCAGGGATTTCCCGCATCCGGCTCTTTACAAAGCTTATTCTTCAACAGTTAACATCCGTATACACTCACATAAATTCTTGGCCTCACCAATGGATATTCTTTTAGCATTGCATTATATCCTTATAAATACTGGCTAAATTCGACCCTTTCTTCATTTGGCCCTAAGACTGTAAAAAATTTTACCCCCTGCTCCCAAAAAGGAAGCAACTGGCTCATGCCCCAGCACAAAAGGCGGTTTTACCACATAATCTCCGATTGCTCCTGTTTCATAATAATGCGGATCGCTGCCACAGATGCCGACATATGGCTTATAAACACGGCCATGCTTTAATATCTCGCCTGTAAGATTGGAGAGCACTAAACTGATATGATTTTTTGTAATATCCAGCCCGACTGCCTGCCCTGCATTTACGGCCGCTGACAACGCTTTTGCCCTTCTTCCTCCCGTTGACTGGAATTCTCCATTTTCCTCAACAAGTCCATCTCCAATCAGTTCCTTTGTGATCTGCGTCACTGTGGGCAAACTCATCTGCATGGCATAGGATATATCCGGATTCGACACGGTTCCATGGCTGCATATATAACGGAAAACGCGGTTCCGGTTCCTTTTCTTGACTTCCATGTTTGTCTCATTTTTCTTGTCCATCTTGTCTCCAATACTTAATAAAAGTGTTTATTTTAGTATAGCATCCTGATTCCCAAGAGGCAACTCATATTTTACAAACACCAAAGACTGAAACATCCACTATGATTACCGGCCGCAGAAATTCTAAATCCCTCCCAAAGTCTACCATGTCAGGTCTGTGAACCTCTTTAATCTGGATAACCGGCAGCTTTCTCTCCCAAAACACATCCAACCCCCTTTTTCCGTTGCAGATACATTCTCATCGGGGATCATCCATGTTGGATTCGTTCATCTCCACAAAATCCTCCTGCTGAATGTCAATGACAAGCAGGGCGCTTTTCTCTTCAACCTTCATACATACGTTCCTTTCTGCGTTCATTTTTATATAGTACAAATCCAAGCAGGGCCGCAAAAAGCTCCACTGCCGGATAAGTAAGCCACACACCTGGCATTTCCCATAAAAAGGACAGAAAAAACGCCGCGGGAATCACCAGCACAAGCCCTCTTAACACGGATAAAACATGAGCCGGAAACGCCCTCTCCACAGATGTAAAAAACGTGGCAAGAATCGTATTATATCCCACAAAGGGCAACGATATAAAATACAGCTTCAGCCCCGTCACGGCGATGGCCTGAAGTTTTACATTACATTCGCTGTTAAAAACCGCCGCAACAGGCTGGGCGAAAACAAAAATCAGCCCATATATTATACCGGACAGCTCCAGGCAAGTGCATACGGCGCATCCCAGTATGGTCTGAATCTGCTTCCGATTCCCCTCCCCGTAAAAACGGCTTAAAAGGGGCTGGGCTCCCTGGGCGATTCCCGTAAAAATCGCCACAACCACAAGGGAAATGTTGGCGATCACGCCATAGGCGGCAACCCCTATATTTCCTTCCAGCTTCAAAATAATGGAATTAAACGTAATCATTACAATTCCCGACGAAATCTGGCCGATGAGGGAGGGAAATCCCAGGGATAAATCCCACTTAAGAATCTTCATGCTGATTCCCGTTGGCACAAAATGGAATGAATTTTTATGGCTTCTCCAATGGGGACTCATCATGAGAATACTGATAACCGGCGATATCCCCGTGGCAAAAATCGCTCCGAAAATCCCCATGTGCAGGGGAAAAATAAACAGATAATCCAACACCACATTGGAAAAGCTTCCAATAACCATGGCCCACATGGAAATCTGGGGGGCGGAGTCATTTCTCACAAAACACAGAAGCACGTCATTTAAAATAAAGGCCGGGGAAAACAGCAGCAGCCATTTTAAATAGGTGGTGGTCATCTCCAACACCGCACTGTCCGCACCTAAAATAGGAGCCAGCTCCCTTGAACAAAAAAAGCCGGGCGCCATAAAAGCAGCAGAAAACAGCAGGGCAAAATACAGGGTGTTTGTGAAAATTTTGTCTACCAGCTCCCGGTCCCCCTGGCTTTTGCACACGGTAAATTTGGTGGCCCCGCCCATGCCCACCATCAGTCCTGTGCCGTGGATAAAATTGTAGACCGGGATTGCCAGGTTCAGCGCTGTAAGCCCCCTTGCGCCTAATCCCTTTGAAATTCTCCTCCCAAATTGTAAAGTACTGCAGGAAAAATAACCATGTGCCTCTTGACGTTCACCTGCGAAAAAGCGCGGCCGCGGCAAGCAGCCATCTTCCTTTGCCAGGAGCGCCATCCCCCAAGACAAAAAAATAACGCCAGCACTTTCTATCTTCAATGGCCTAACGATAGAAAGTCTGACGCTTAACCCTGTACCCGGCGGCAGCAGGCGCTGAAATCTCTTAAATCTTCTGTAGTGTAGCATAAAAAGGGAAAACAGTCAACTGTGTTTTTGAATCCCCTGCGCAAACAACTCTTCCGCCGCGAACGTAGGAAGCAGCCGGTCTTCCACAACGGCAATATTCCTAAATATCCTGCTTTCCCCATTCCTCGCGGCGTTGGGAACCGTATACAGGTTATCACATGGCACTTCGTAGATACCTTCTACTTTGTCAATCCTCCAACTTACCACCTCCGATACATTCTCCTTTTCTCTTCCTGCTGACAACCTTCCGGAGGTATTGAAGGATATCCGAATTGAATAGACTTTGAGCCATAGTTATGATATGCTTATATCACAGCAACATAAGCCACAGCTTAGAAAGCAGGTGATTGTATGGGTATGACAGACAGTCAGTTTAAGGGGTTTGTCAGATTTGTTTTAGACGATATCAAGGAAGTACTTGAAACTATGGCCGACGGTAAAGAGAAGGAAAAGTTACAAAAAGTAGCCGACAACCTGCAGCAAACCCTTGAGGATTAGCAGGTAACCATAAGTTGAAGAAGGCGTCCTGGATATTTGAGTAAAGAAACCGATGGCTTTGGCTAAAAATAGTCTATGCCATCGGTTTCTTTCCGTTGAGCTAAATACAAACCGCAATCCGGCGGCAAATGTTCTATATGGAATTTCCGGCAGGGCAGAGAACCAGGACCATCTAATCGTCACTCCCCCTCCGTCCTGCCGCCCTCCCCCTCCATCAGCTCCAACAGCGTAATACCGTCAAAATAATCATTGGTCATCCTGTAAAATTCCTTCCACATAGGCAGTGTCTTACAGAACCCGGCCCGCTCACATGTCTTGGCCTGACAGCCAAGGCATGCCACCGGCACCAGATCCCCCTCAGTCAGCCGCAGGATATCGCCCACCCGATACTCTCCCGGCCCGGCGGTCAGCCGGTATCCGCCGCCTTTTCTCTGCAGGCCTTCAATCATGCCGTTTCGGGTCAGAGCCGGAAGAATCTGTTCCAAATATTTCAGGGATATGCCCTGACGTCCGGCAATCACCTTCATGGGGATATAGCCTTCGTGGGAGTGTTCCGCCAAATCAATCATGACTCGCAGTGCGTATCTCCCTCTTGTAGAAATCATCACATCACTCTTTTTCCTCTGAAAACAACGGTGTAGACAGGTAGCGGTCTCCCGTATCCGGCAGCAGCACAACAATGGTTTTCCCCTGGTTTTCAGGACGTTTCGCCACCTGGACGGCAGCGAACGCGGCTGCCCCGGAAGAAATCCCCACAAGAATCCCCTCCCGTCTTCCTAAAAGCCTGCCCATGGACAAGGCGTCCTGGTCCGAAACCGGGATAATTTCGTCATAAATTTTTGTATTCAGAATATCCGGAACAAATCCCGCGCCAATGCCCTGAATCTTGTGGGGGCCTGCGGCGCCGGAGGAAAGCACCGGGGAGGCTTCCGGCTCAACAGCCACAACCTGGACGCCGGGATTCCTGGACTTAAGATATTCGCCCACGCCGGTGATGGTTCCCCCTGTGCCCACGCCTGCCACGAAAATATCCACCTTGCCGTCCGTATCTTCGTATATCTCCGGGCCTGTATGCTCCCTGTGGGCTTTGGGGTTGGCAGGGTTTACAAACTGTCCGGGAATAAAGCTGCCCGGAATCTGCTCCGCCAGCTCCTGTGCCTTGGCAATGGCGCCCTTCATGCCTTTAGAGCCCTCCGTAAGCACCAGCTTCGCGCCGTATGCCTTCATCAGCTGTCTGCGCTCCACGGACATGGTTTCCGGCATAACAATGATAACGGAGTATCCCCTGGCTGCGGCCACACTGGCAAGACCGATTCCCGTATTGCCGCTTGTAGGCTCAATAATCACCGTCTCCTTTGTAAGCTTTCCCGCCAGCTTCGCCTCATCCAGCATCTCCTTTGCCACCCGGTCCTTTACGGAACCGGCGGGATTAAAGTATTCCAGCTTGGCAACAACCCTGGCTTTCAAACCCAGTTCCTTCTCCACATGTGACAGCTCCAAAAGCGGAGTTCTGCCGATCAGTTCATCGGCGGACGTGTAAATTTTACTCATGATTGGGCCTCCTTTACCGCGCGAAAACCATTTTCCAGGTCAGCAATAATATCGTCTATATGTTCCGTACCAATGGACAGGCGGATGGTGTTTGGTTTAATGTCCTGCTCTTCCAGCTCTTTCTGGGTAAGCTGGCTGTGGGTGGTGGTAGCCGGATGGATGACAAGGCTCTTCACATCCGCCACATTGGCCAGAAGGGAGAACATCTTCAGGCTGTCAATAAATCTGTGGGCCTCTTTTTCACCGCCCTTTATCTCAAAGGTAAAAATAGAAGCCCCGCCTTTTGGGAAATATTTCTTATACAGTTCGTGGTCCGGGTGAGTGGGCAGGGAGGGATGGTTCACCTTTTCCACCAGGGGATGGCCGTTTAAATATTCCACTGTCTTTCTGGTATTTTCGGCATGGCGCTCCAGCCGCAGGGACAAGGTTTCAATGCCCTGCAGAAGCAGAAACGCCCCAAAGGGAGAGATGGCCGCCCCCGTATCCCGAAGCAGGATGGCCCGGATATACGTCACAAATGCCGCCGGCCCCGCTGCTTTTACAAAAGAAATCCCGTGGTAGCTGGGATTGGGGTCCGCGATAGCCGGGTACTTTCCGCTGGCCGCCCAGTCAAATCTGCCGGAATCCACAATCACGCCGCCCAGAGTCGTGCCGTGGCCCCCAAGAAATTTTGTAGCCGAATGCACCACAAGATCCGCGCCGTGTTCAATGGGACGAATCATGTAGGGAGTGCCAAAGGTATTGTCCACCACCAGCGGCAGGCCGTGTCGGTGTGCCAGCTCTGCCACGGCGTCCATATCCGGAATATCGCTGTTAGGGTTGCCCAGGGTTTCTATGTAAATAGCTCTGGTGTCCTCCCGGATAGCTGCCTCCACCTGGGCCAAATCGTGGATATCCACAAAACTGGCTGTGATGCCGAAGCCAGGAAGGGTATGGGCCAGCAGGTTGTAGCTGCCGCCGTATATGGTCTTCTGCGCCACAAAATGGCCGCCGTTCTGGCCCAGGGCTTCCAGGGTATAGGCAATGGCCGCCGCGCCGGACGCAAGGGCCAGAGCCGCCGTCCCTCCCTCCAGGGCCGCCACCCTTTTCTCCAGTATGT
>ERZ808049.848-NODE-848-length-10770-cov-3.306556_pt1 | contig 10770 bp, 8 predicted proteins | sample MGYA00380198_ERZ808049 | MGnify/ENA primary metagenome ERZ808049 (study PRJEB31490, sample SAMN06133414) | mouse gut metagenome | isolation source: Z2_2 | host: mice | place: China: Chengdu | collected 2015-05 ...
ACCCCCCAGGCGTCAATGGAACACCCGCCCATGAGGATCTCTGTGTAGTGAAACTTATGTCCGAATACCTGTCCTGTTTTGTCAAGAACTTTGCGCGCTTCCCTCACGATCTCCGGCCCGATGCCGTCTCCCGGGATAGTAACAATCCTGCAATCCATGTCCTTTTTCTCTCCCTTTTTGTCGTTCTTCAACTGTTTCTCTCCATCATATATCATTTGAGGAGATATTTCAAGAATCCTTGCAAAATTAATCTAAAGTTATTTGGAATTTTTGGTATAACTTGGTGTTATGGAGCGGGATGAGGGATGGAAATGGAAGAAAAGCAGAGGGGTTTCTTGATTTTTTCGGGATTTTCCGTATAATAAACAGCAGGAAGATTATTGACAGATTCAAATAAAAGGAAAGTGTGAATATAAATGATGAACAATAAAGACCACAATCTAACTGGTAATTACGCTGGATTCAGAGAATGCCATGTAACAACAGATTGGTTATTGATCTATCGTCACAGTGACGGATATTTGGAGTAGTACCGTACCGGAACCCATTCTGATTTATTCCGATGATTTCGACGATCTGACAAATAAGAGAAAATAACACATTCTAATACATATTATACAAGGAGGCTTCACAATGAAAAAATCATGGGCTACAGCGATGATTCTGTCGATCTTGGAGCCTTGGGATACGTTCCCTGCAAAATATGCCATTAAACAGTACACATTGTCCGCATTTCAAATAGAATATATTTGGAGAATAAACATTGGTATTCGCACTTTGGCGAAATCAGTTACTATTGTTAATTATTATCTGTCCCGGTTCCATTATGCCTGAAACCAATAAGGGGCTGTTGCACTAAGATTTTGTAAATCTTCAGCGCAACCAGCCCCTTATCACTCCTCAATCCATTTACTGCCCCGCTGCATGGTCCGCAGCGTTCTCCCCCGCAACTCTCCCGGAGATATACGCAAATCCCAGCGTGCCGCCCTCAAACATCACGTAGCTGTTTCCGTACATGCCGCCTGCGTCGGCTCCTACCACATACAGATTGTCAATGGGCTTATTCGCCTCATCCACAGCCTGCATTTGTTCATTGATCTTAACGCCGCCCAGCGTTCCTAGGCATCGAAGGGCTGTCTCCACAACATAGTACGGCCCCTCATCCACCGCGTACAGGAAATGAGCGTCCTTGTGATACTGGGTGTCATTTTGGTCCGCGCACAGTTGATTGTATGTATTTACCGTCTCTGTCAGATGGTCCATTCCCAGTGTCTGCTCCAGCTCCTCAATGGAATCCGCCTTGTAAGCCAATCCTGCTGCCACGGCCTCCTCCAGAGCCTCCGTGTAATCCCTGGGGGTCCGCAGATTTTCCGTGCTGGCATCCAAATCCACGGTCTTTCCATTCTCCACATAGCTTACGCCCTGGCCGTAGAAATGGGCCCATCTGTCCACAAATACATCTGCCAGGCCTTTTTCGGCCACATCATCCACAATGCCCTGATCGAGGACAATATACATCTTGGCATCCGGCAGGTTATACATCATGGTGCCCAGAGCCGCGCTCTCATAGGCCTCCTCTTCATTGCCGAACCGGTTTCCGTACTTGTCCACAAACAGCAGAGGGTTGCGCACCAGTTCCGTCAGCCTGCCTGTGCCGTTTGGCATCTCCTTGCTCTTGGCGCCGTCGTACTTCATGCCGAACCACTGGGCCACATGGCTGCCGTGCTCTGCCGCTCCCGCGGACCATGCCATCTTAAGGCCGTCCCCTGTGGCGGTTCCCACAAGTCCGGTTCCTGCCTTTTCCCCGAAGTATTCTTCCATCATTTCTTTATTGCCTCCAAAACCGCCGGTTGCCAGGATTACTGACTTGGCGTGGATGTTCAGGGTAGTCCCGTCGGCTTTCCTTGCCGCCACACCGGCCACCTTGCCCTGGGCGTCAAAAAGCAGCTCCTCCCCGGGAGTCTCATAGAGCACCTGGCCTCCCAGCTCCTCTATCCGCTGATGAAGGGTCTGGATGGCCGCGCTTCCGCCGTCCGCATAGCCGTGGGCAGTGGTCGGCATGCCCTTGTGGTTGTACTGGGCGCCGTAGCCTGCATCCAGAAGGGTCAGCCTTACGCCGTTTTCCATCAGCCACTCCACTGTGGCGGAGGATTCTGAGATTACCTTTGTCACCAGCGCCGCGTTGGCATTGTAGTTTGAATCCGTAATATACTGATCATACAGCCACTGGGTATCCACTTCTTTCCCTGCCTCTTTCTGCAGAGAGCTGTGGTCCGCAAACATAACCCCAGCCATAGTCCCCGCGCCGGATACCCCGGCCGCCTTTTCCAGCAGAACCACCTTTGCCCCTTTTCCGGCCGCCGCAAGCGCCGCTCCGGAGCCGGAAGCGCCTCCTCCCACGACCACCACGTCAGCGTCCATCTCCTCCACCGCCGTATTGGACTGGGCCTCCTTGGCCTTTAGCCCTTCTGCGTCGCCGCCGGCCTGGGTCACACAGTCTGCCACAGCTTCCAGAATCGCGTTGGATGTGTTGGTCGCGCCGGAAACCGCATCCACGTTCAGGGTCTGTCCGTCCACAATCCTCTGGGGAATCTTCTCAATGGCCGGGTCTGACAGGCCCGGCGTCTCCTGATGGTCTGTCACCGTCACCTTTACAATGGCGTCAGGGGAAAATTCCACTTCCACCTTCACGTCCCCGTTGTTTCCCTTTGCCTGGGCAGTATACACGCCTTCCTTGTACCCTGCCGCCCCCGAACCGTCCTCCTGGCCGCCGGAGGTTTCCTCCTGTTGGCTGGTCTCACTCTGGGAAACACGTTCCGTCTCTGTTTCTGCGGCCGCCTGAGTCTGCCCCGCCTGCTGTGTCCCGGACTGACAGCCGCCCAAAGCCACTGCCGCAGCCAGCGCCATACAACATAAAGTTCTCTTTCTCATAACAACCTCTCCTTGTCATTTTCTTAACAGGAAAAGTATAAACCCTGCCCCAAGGGCAAGGTCAACCCTTAACAGGCACGCAGAACAAAAAATGTTTTTCCCTCTGTTCCCCTGAAAAGGTGTCAATGCTCCCGATCACATAGGGCTGTGCTGCCACAGAAAAACGGCTCTCCTCCAACTCCCTCCGAATCTTCATCCAAATCCCCGGAACATCCTGCCCGCCTTCCAGAGTCCGCTCTTTTCTTCCGGAAATCACGGCGGGGTAATAATAGCAGGTCCCTGCCGGAATCTTCACCATAGGAGGCCTGAAATCAATCCCCAGGGCTGTGCCGTAGCGGGGTTCTATGGCCATTCCCCAGATAATTTCCCTGTCCGCTGTCATCTTTTCGGGAATCGGCATCATTTTCACGGAGCAGGGAAGGGCGTCCATCATTTGACGGACAATATCAAGGGATTCCCTGTCTCTGACAAACTCCGTGTTCCTCACATGGTGGATAAACCACCATTCTTTTCCTTGCTGTACAAACCCTCTGTTAGGACTTTCCTTAAACCACCCCAGTTCCTCTTGAAGCTCCCTCATCCGCCGGGCGACCAGGTTCAGGTGTTTTGCCTTCTGCTCCAGCTTCTCAGACTGAGCCCTGAACGTCTCCATAACCTCATCCATGGAGCTCTCACTTAACAGCTTGGACGTCTCTTTCACCGAAAACTCCATGCTGCTGAAACGCTTTGAAACCAGAATCCGCTCCGCGTCCCGGAAATTGTAGCTGCGGTATCCGTTGGCTTCATCCACGGAGGGCTCCACGATCTTAAATTTCTCATAATGGCGCAGCGTCTTCTCCGTCACCCCTACGTTTCTTGCAAACTCTTTGATTCTGTATGTTTTCATGGTCCCTCTCCAATCTAAATCGTATTTAAACGTCATATTGGTATATCACTTTTCATTCAGTCAATTTGGTTTGTTCCGCCATATTAAGAATAAAGTGGTCGAATTCGACCACTTTAAAAGCAGAATTATAAATCTGGTCCATGTACCCTAAAATTCCAATACCGATCTGTTCCGCATCCGGTTTTTAACAACATCTATTCTGTTAACTAAGCATTTTTTATTGATAAATGAAACTGATTAGCATATGATATAGATAAAAGAAATGGGTTCTTCTACTGAGTAAAGTCTTCGGACCAGAAAAGTCTGCTCGTTTCTTTTTTTATTTCCCAACTTAAATCTTCACCTTTGTCCACGCCCCGGACTTAAATCTCCACCGCGTAAGCAAAAACCTGCACAACTGGTCGCACACCACCCCGAACCAGATTCCGATCAACCCCAGCCCCGCCGTATAGCACAGGCCGTAAGAACAGATCGTCCGCACAAAGGTAACGCTGAAGGTGGAGGCAATGGTGGTAAACAGCACATCCCCGGCTCCCCGCAGACACCCCATATAGATAACCTGGGAGATCTGCAGAAGCACGATCACCACAATCACCCGCATAATCTCCACGCCTATGGCGACAATATGCGCCTCCTTAAAATACAGGCTGAACAAAAATTCTCCCCCAAGAAGATAACACACCGCCAGCACCATGGAAATCACCAGTCCCATCTTCTGGCAGATGCCGCCGTACACCTTTGCCAGCTCCGGCTTTTCTTCCCCTAAGCTCCGCCCGATAAGGGCCACAGCCGCCACCTGCATGCCGTCCCCAAAAGAGAAGGAAAGGCTCATCACATTCATCCCCACCTGATGGGCCGCAAACGCGTCGGTCCCCATCTTGGCAGCCATAACCGCCACAGCCATAAATCCCACCCGCAAAAGAATCTGCTCCAGAAAAATATTGGAGCCAATCTGGAAAATACCTTTAAGCGCCGACATCTTAAACCGAATCTTCCTTGCCATCATATAGGGAATGCTGACAAAACTGTCCTTCTGCAGAATAGAGGCAATGCTCATGCCGCAGGCCACCACAGTGCCGAACACCGTAGCCAGCGCCGCCCCGTAAATCCCCAGAGCCGGAAATCCAAAATTCCCTCCGATCAGCAGATAATTCCCGATCATATTCAGCACATTGGCCGTCACATTGGTTTTCATGGCGATCTTGGTCCGCCCTGCTCCCCTCTGGGCCGCGTTGATAACCAAAGACACGATATTGAACATCATGCCTCCCATAATAATCCGGAAATAAGCCACTGCGCTGTCATGGGTATCCTCATTGGACCCGCACAGGCGGATAATAGGGTCCGCCAGGGCCACGCAGAGAAAGCTGACCACAATCCCGGCCAGAACCACGAACACCAGGGCCGCCGCCAGTGTCCGGTTAGCCCCGTCCCTGTCATTTTGACCCTTTCTGCGGGCCACGATTGCAGAAACCGCCACATTGGTGGCCACAAACATGGCCAGTCCGATAAATTTAGGCTGGGTTGTCAGTCCCACCGCCGCAACCGCATACGCTCCGATGGAACTTACCATCAGAGAATCAATCATGCCTGCCAGAGCTACAAAAAACGACTCCAGAACCGCAGGCCATGCCATCTGAAAGGTTTCTTTTACAATGGACTTTGACTGAGTCTTTCCCCCGCGATCTGTATCCATAGCCATCTCCCCCTTGCAAATATTTTTTAGGGCTGCCACGACGCCTTTGAACGATCGGCGCAGTAAACCCACAGACCTACCGCAGCCTCCCAATCACCTTCCTAAGCTTTTCCACGTCCCCGTCGTCAAAACAGTATCCGTCCATCCCGCAGGCCCTGCCGCCCTCAATATTCAGAGGCTGGTCGTCAATAAAAAAGCACTCCTCCGGCCTCAGCCCAAACCGCTCAAACAGATGGTTATACATCTCCTTCTGAGGCTTCACGCACTTCACCTCCGCCGAAAACAACACCCCGTCAAAAAGCCTGATTCCCGGAATCACATCCTCATAGCACTTAAGCATGCGCAAAGACGCGTTGGAGCACAGGTACAGCCCATACCCCTCCCCTTTCAGGTATGTAACCAGTTCCTCCATCCCTGGCACAGGCCACATACAATATTCATGCCAGTGTCCCAGGCAGAGCCCTGCAGCCTCCCTCTCACCGTCCGTCTTCAGTCTGCTCTGCATCCTTCTTAAGGCCTCATCCTCCGAAATCACCCCCATATCCAGCATCAGCCACTCCGGTGACACAAACACCGACGTGTTCACCGCCTGAACCTGGTCCTCATCCTTCACAAAATTCCTCACCGCCCGCAGTGAATCATAGTACACCAGCACGTTCCCCATATCAAACACCAGATTCCGAATCATATTAATATACCCTTTCTGTTAAAATTATATTGACTCACATGTCCATAAAGCCAGGTTTCGTCAGTCCGGTGAGCGTCTTGCCCAACTCTCCAACTCCTTTAATTTTCACCACCATCCACCCATAACAAAACCCCCCGCCCCAGGCCGCACCTGAAAAACGGGGGGATTTTCCCACAACCTTACTCCGGCTTCTCCACCTGCACGATGGCGCTCTTCTGCATCGGAATCCGGCAATTCTTATTATTCCCGAACTCAATAATCACCGTGTCGTCCGTCATGTCAATGACAACGCCGTAAAACCCGCTGGAAGTCAGGATCGTATCGCCCACAGCAATACTCTCCATCAACTCCGCCACACGTTTCTTCTCCTTGTTCTGCGGACGGATTGCCACAAAATACATAAGTCCGATCAAAAACGCGGCATAGACCACCCAGAATCCAACTCCACCCATAGCTATAAATCCTCCTTACCCGGTTTTTCACCGCCTCGCGCGTAAAATCCGGTTTTTCTCTTTAATTTTGTCCGCCTGCCATGCCGGCAAGCTTTGCTGCCTTGTACTGGCCATAGCGGTGCTCTTCGATTGCGTCGCGAATCTCTTCCATCATTTTATTATAAAAATACAAATTATGCAAGACACATAATCTCATGCCCAGCATCTCCTTGGCCTTTAAAAGATGCCGGATGTACGCCCGGCTGTAGGACCGGCAGGCTGGACAATCACACCCCTCCTCAATGGGACGGGGATCCAGCTCATACTTCTGATTAAACAGATTCAGCTTTCCCTGGTTGGTGTACACATGGCCGTGGCGCCCGTTTCTGGACGGGTACACACAGTCAAAAAAATCCACTCCCCGTTCCACGGACTCCAGAATATTTGCCGGCGTGCCCACCCCCATCAGGTAAGTAGGTTTATCCTTAGGCAAAAACGGAACCGTCTCATCCAGGATCCGGTACATCTCCCCGTGGCTCTCCCCCACCGCCAGGCCTCCCAGGGCATACCCGTCCAAATTCATATCCGCGATGGTCTTTGCGTGGGCAATGCGGATATCCTCAAAGGTTCCCCCCTGGTTGATCCCAAACAAAAGCTGCTGTCTGTTAATGGTGTCCTCCAGCCCGTTGAGCCGCTCCATCTCCCGCTTGCAGCGCAAAAGCCACCTGGTGGTCCGGTCCACGGAATTCTGCATATACTCCCTGGTGGCCGGGTGAGGCGGACACTCATCAAGGGCCATGGCCATGGTGGAGCCTAAGTTGGACTGAATCTGCATACTCTCCTCAGGCCCCATGAAAATCTTCCGGCCGTCAATATGGGAGTTAAAATACACTCCCTCCTCCTTGATCTTCCTCATGCCCGCCAGGGAAAACACCTGAAATCCGCCGGAGTCCGTGAGGATGGGCCTGTCCCAGTTCATAAACCGGTGAAGCCCCCCAAACTCCCTGATCAGCCTGTCCCCGGTGCGCACGTGAAGATGGTAGGTGTTGGACAGCTCCACCTGGGTCCCGATGCTTCGCAGATCGTCCGTAGAGACTGCCCCCTTGATGGCGCCCACTGTCCCCACGTTCATAAACACCGGCGTCTGTATGGTCCCGTGGACCGTCTTCACCTGGGCCCGTTTGGCCCGCCCATCGGTGGCAATAATCTTGTATTCCATCATTACTCTGCCTTAACTTCCTTTTTCTTCATGGTCAGCACATACCACAGCGCCCCTGTGACGCAGATGGAAGAATACCCTCCGAAGATGATGCCGGCCATAAGCGGCAATGCAAACTCACGGATAGAGGAAACTCCCAGAATAAACAGCGCAAGCACCATGATAAACGTAGTCACTGACGTGTTGATGCTTCTGGTAAATGTCTCCGAAATGCTGCGGTTCACTAAAGCCGCCAGATCCTCCTTGTGGCTCTTTGTCTGCAGATTCTCCCGGATACGGTCAAAAATAACGATGGTGGCATTGATGGAATACCCCACAATGGTCAGCATACAGGCGATAAACGTAGAACCCACAGACCATCTTGCCACTGCGTAGCAGGTGAGAACCACCAGCACATCATGAACCAGAGCCAAAACCGCGCTGGCCGCAAACCGGATATCCTTAAACCGGAACCAGATGTAGATGAGCATGCAGACCGTGGCAATAGCCACCGCAACCACAGCGTCCTGTTTCATCTCGTCGCTGACCGCTCCAGAGATGCTCTCAGCCGTGATCTTGTCCGCGTCAACGCCGAACTGCTCCACCATAGCGTCGTTGAGAGCCTGCCTCTGATCAACGTTCAAGGTCTTGGTCTTAATAATCACCTCCGTGGTTCCTGCCACCTTCTGGGTCTGAACCTCCGAATCCCCGGTAATCCGCTCAACTACAGGAACCACCTTGGAAGAGATATCCTCCAGGCTCATATCTTCATTAAAAGTCACATTGGTAGAAGTGCCGCCCTTAAAATCCATGCCATAGTTGAGAGCTCCCTTTCCGGAGGAGGCGCTTACTCCCATAAACACCCAGCCAGCCACAATGGCTGCCAGGGAAATCGCAAAAAATACCTTCCTTTTTCCCAGAAAATCCGTAACCTTGACATCCTTCCTGACGCCATAAAATTTCGCGTCCTGAAATCCTGCTGCGTACAGGGCGTACAGCGCTCCCTTTGTCACAAACAAAGCCGTGAACATAGACAGGATAATACCGATAGCCAAGGTGGAGGCAAACCCTTTCACTGTTCCGGAACCTCTCCAAAACAGCACAACCGCCGCGATAAGCGTAGTCACGTTGCCGTCAATAATCGCTGACAAAGCCTTAGAAAATCCCGTCTTGATCGCAGACTTCACCGTCTTGCCCACACCGATCTCTTCCTTAATGCGGGTAAAGATAATGACATTGGCATCCACCGCCATACCGATGGACAGGATGATGCCGGCGATACCCGGCAGCGTCAAAGTCACCTCAAACGCGGACAGGAGAATCAGCTCCAGCCCTACATACAAACACAATGCCAAGGCAGAGGCCAGTCCCGGAATCCGGTACACCCCGATCATAAACAAAACGACGATGAGAAATCCAATAGCCGCCGCCTGAAGGCTGGTAGATATCGCCTCCTGCCCTAACTTGGCTCCCACCACATTAGAGCGCAGCTCTTCCAGCTCCAGGGACAGGGAGCCGATGCGGATGGTTGCCGCCAGATTCTCTGCCTCCTCATAATCCCGCATCCCCTCAATATAGCACTCGCCGCCGGTAATGGCAGTGTTGACCATGGGCGCGGACTCAACCGTGTTGTCATAAATAATATAGATCACCTTGCCGATATTGGCCTGAGTCGCCTCGGCAAACTTCTGGCTTCCCTCGGCAGTCAAAGTCAGGCTGACGATATTCTCTCTAATTCCGTTTTTATCCATAATTCCGGCCTTGGCGCTGGCCACCTGGTCGCCGGTCAGGATCACATTGCCCTGCTCGTCCATGAAAGACAAAGAGCCTGGTTTTCCCAGCTCCGACAAAATGCGGTTGGCATCCGATTCACCGGGAATATCAATATTTATGCGGTTGCTACCCTCCTGGTACACCTCCGCCTCAGTGCTGTACCCCTGCACTCTCTGCTGAAGCTTGTACACGGTGTCAGACATATCCTCCGCCGAAGGGTCCTGGTCCTTAGCCTGATACGTGATGCTGACGCCGCCTTCCAGGTCCAGTCCCAGCTTGATATCATCCATGGTATCATAGCCGAAATACCCGAACAGGCCAATGCACAGCAAAATTGCCAAAAGGCCCAGAATCCCCTTTCCTTTACTGCTTTTCATAACATTTATCTCCTTTGTTTTATTATTCACCTGCTTAAGCCAGAGCTGCTTTTATCATGATAGAACACTCAACCCGCTTTTTCTCCATCTCGCACCCAATGTCATAGGCATCGGTGATAGAACCGTGGAAATTGTAGGAGTTGGCCGCGCAGCCGCCGCTACAGTAAAATCTCGCGAAGCAGTCCCTGCATTTCTCTTTGGCATAGACATTGCACAGCTTAAACTCATCCCTGACTCTGGTGTTTTTGATCCCCTCATCCACATTGCCCAGAAGAAACTCCTCCTGCCCCACAAACTGATGGCAGGGATACAAGTCGCCCCACGGAGTAACCGCCAGATACTCTGTCCCGGAACCGCAGCCAGACAGCCGCTTGGCAACGCAGGGACCCTGGTTTAGATCGATCATAAAGTGGAAGAAATTAAAACCTCTCCCTTCTTTCTGACGCTTCACATACTCCACAGCCAGTTTGTCATATTCCTCCAGAATCTGAGGAAGATCCTCCTCTCTGATGGCGTACGGCTCATCCGGGGAAGCCACCACAGGCTCTATGGACATCTGCTTAAAGCCCAGATCCGCAAAGTGCAGCACATCCCGTGAAAAGTCCAGATTGTTCCTGGTAAAAGTGCCTCTCACATAATAGTTGGTCTGATTCCTGCTGTCGGCAAACTTCTGAAACTTAGGAACGATCAGGTCATAGCTTCCGGCTCCTTTTCTAAAAGGCCGCATCCTGTCATTGACTTCCTTCCGCCCGTCCAGGCTTAAGACCACATTGCCCATCTCCCGGTTGCA
>ERZ808049.849-NODE-849-length-10750-cov-2.870514_pt1 | contig 10750 bp, 10 predicted proteins | sample MGYA00380198_ERZ808049 | MGnify/ENA primary metagenome ERZ808049 (study PRJEB31490, sample SAMN06133414) | mouse gut metagenome | isolation source: Z2_2 | host: mice | place: China: Chengdu | collected 2015-05 ...
TTTTTGAATGATATTGGGAACTTAAAAAAAGCTTGCATTTCCCAAAAGATATGATATGCTAATACAGAAAGCGGCCCTTACGGGAATCCTCGAAAGGCCGCAAAAAATAAAATACAGAAAGCAGAGTAGGCCCGCGCGCGTTAAGTGCCGGCTGGACGGGGAGTTGCCAGCCGGACGAAAAGAATTTTTCTTGCGGTGCGCAGGCCGCATCCCGCTGCAATGGAAGATAGGATTATCTCCTGTTGTGGTAAGAGGTCTGCAAAGGAGGTAATTTTTTTATGAAAAAATTGGCAACTTTGTTCCAGGATTCTTACAATGAACTGAAACATGTGAGGACTGTCACCACCATAGCCATGTTTGCGTCGATCGGCATCATACTGGGGTCACTGACCGTCCAGATCGGCGATTTCATCAAGATCGGGTTTTCCAGCATTGCCAATCAGTTTGTGTACTACCTGTTTGGTCCGGCAACCGGCTGTTTTTACGGAGGGGCTTTGGATATTCTGAAATACCTGATCAAGCCCACAGGGGCGTTTTTCCCGGGATGGACCGTAGGGGCCATGACAGCAGGGGTTCTTTACGGGTGCTTTTTTTACAAGAGGAAGCTGACTATTGTTCGAGTCTTGGCGGCGGAGCTTTGCGTGTCCGTAGTGTGCAATATGATCCTTGGAACGCTGTGGCTGGATATGATGTATGGAAAGGGGTTTTTTGTACTTCTGCCTATGCGGGTCATCAAGAACCTGGTTATGTGGCCGGTTAATTCATTTCTGTTTTATACCATGACCATGGCCATGGAGCAGACCGGGATCTTCCGGCTCATACGTAAATCGGCGTGAGAGGTTGCTGTTCATAGTTTTTTCATGCATATGGACTTTTTGAGAAATATACTCTATAATAGAGATATTACAAGTTATGACATTTGAGATTGAGGAGGTTTTACAGACAAGATGAGCGCGAATGAGAACGAGATTGAAAACTGCACCCACAACTGCAGCACCTGCGGGGCAGACTGCAGCAGCAGGACCCAGGAACAGGAGAGCTTTCTGGAGGCTCTTCACCCCTTAAGTTCCGTGAAAAAGGTTATTGGCATTGTCAGCGGGAAAGGCGGCGTGGGGAAATCCCTGGTTACCTCTATGATGGCGGTAAAGATGAACGCTAAGGGATACCGGACGGCTATTCTGGACGCTGATATCACAGGGCCGTCTATCCCCAAGGCTTTTGGCATAAGCGGGGATATCGGCCTGACGGATGAGAAGCTGATGGTTCCGGCCACCACCAGCACAGGGATTCAGATCATGTCCGCCAACCTGCTTTTGGATGACGAGAGGGATCCGGTGATCTGGAGAGGGCCTGTGATCGCGGGGGCGGTGAAGCAGTTCTGGAGCGAGACCCTTTGGAAGGATATTGACTTTATGTTTGTGGATATGCCGCCGGGAACCGGGGATGTGCCGTTGACCGTGTTCCAGTCCCTGCCTGTGGACGGTATCATCATCGTTACTTCCCCGCAGGAGCTGGTGTCCATGATCGTGGGCAAGGCGGTGAACATGGCCAAGAAGATGGAGATCCCCATTTTGGGCGTGGTGGAAAATATGAGCTATCTGCAGTGTCCGGACTGCGGGAAAAAGATCCCTGTGTTCGGGGAGAGCCATATTGACCAGGTGGCAGAAGAGTATGGGATCCCGGTTCTTGCCAGAATCCCCGTTGATCCGAAGATCGCCGGGATGGTGGATGCGGGGACCGTGGAGTACCTGGAGGGCGACTGGCTTGACGGCGCGGCCGAGAAGGCGGCCCGGATGAACGCAGGCGCCTGATGGGGCCTGGAAATGAGACAGAGGTGCGGCCATGAGGATTAATATGAACCCCAATAGCGAACTGGTGCAGTCCATTGTAAGCGTCCCCCATCTGGTTCAGGTGCCGGATAATTTCCTGGTCCAGGCCCATCAGTTTCAGGAGGCCATGATGATGTACACCTGTGCCATCCGGGAGGTGAAGACCAAGCTGGAAGTGCTCAACGACGAGCTGTCGGTGCGGAACCAGAGAAATCCCATTGAGATGATCAAGTCCAGGGTGAAAAAGCCTATCAGCATTGTGGAGAAGCTGCAGAGGAGGAATCTGGAGATCTCCGTGGAGTCCATGATCAACCATCTGGACGACATTGCGGGGGTGCGGGTTATCTGTTCCTTTGTGGATGACATTTACCAGGTGGCGGAGATGCTGATGCGCCAGGATGATATTCGGGTGATCGCTATCAAGGACTATATCATGAACCCTAAGGAGAACGGGTACAGAAGCTACCACATGATCGTGGAGATCCCTGTGTTTTTTTCCGACGAGAAAAGGCTTATGCGGGTGGAGGTGCAGATCCGGACCATTGCCATGGACTTCTGGGCCAGTCTGGACCACCAGCTGAAATATAAAAAGCCGCTGATTGACTCTGAGGATATCAGCCGGGAGCTGAAGCTGTGCGCGGACGTTATCGCCCAGACGGATGAGAAGATGCTTTCTATCCGTCAGAGCATTGAGTCCCAGGGGATCCAGGTGAAGAGGGATTAGGAGGACATGGATCCCCCTGACAGGACCTGGCCCCGCCGGACAAAACATTAATAGAGATAGTAGGACAGGGATTCCGTAGTTTGGAACCCTGTCTTTTTGTAGAGATTTCTGGCAATGTAATTCTGGCCGGATACCTGGATGGTTACCCAGTCGCCTATGTCGGACAGGATGCAAAACATGCCTAAAAGGAATTCTTTGCCCAGTCCCTGTCCCTGGTATTCTTCTCGGATCTGGAAGGCGTAGAGATAGAGTTGTCTGCCTGAGGGGAGGACGGCGCAGGTTCCTATGATCCGGCCTTTAAAGAGGGCGCAGTAAAGATTAGGGTCCTGGGAGTCTTTCTCAATGGTCAGGGAGGATGGGGTGAAGTTTTTATCTTTTTGGGTCAGGGGGCGCTCCATCTTGTGTTCGGAGTACCAGTATTCCGCGCCGATGGACGAGAGGGCGGCCACGGCGGACGGCGTTCTCTCGTCTGCCAGAAAGCAGAAGTCTACGGATGCCTTCTGTGTTTTCTCGTAATCATCCACCAGGTCCAAAGTCTTGTCCAGAAGGAGAGAGAAATAGCCTCTGCGGCGTTTTTTCGGGTCTACGAAGGCACAAAATTCACAGGGGCCTTCCTGGGGGAAGAAGAGAAACGACATGGCGGCCAGAGTCCCGCTGTCTTCATAGAGAAGAAGGATGTCATATCCTAAGTCGTCCTCCACCGGCGCGGACAGGGCCAGGGGCTCTGCGGCTTTGCAGGCATTGACAAGGGTTGTCATGTGGTTTTTTTGGATATCAGTTGGTTTTGTGGTATGGATCAAGTTCATAGTATATACTCCTATCAAGTATTCATGGATCTGCAACCTTTATGGATGCGGACAGGTTACGCGGGTTCCTGTCCAAAGATTATATCACAAAATATTTTAAGGTTACAATATCCGGAGAAGTAACTTTTTTATTGTGCTGAAAAATGTGGGGTGGTTACAGCTATCTTTTAGAAAGAACAGAATTATACACTTATTTATACACCGCAAGAAACACTTTACACCACCCCCATTTTCTATTACAATAGAGAGGATGTAAAATTGCAGCGGTTTCAGGAAGAATAATAACAGGCCGTATCCGCGAAAATGGATCGGCACAAAGGAGGACACATGATAAGTCAGTTGATCGAGAAGATCCAAAAGACCAAGGCGCCGGTGTGTGTGGGGCTGGACCCTATGTTGAGCTATATTCCGGAGTGTATTGTAAAGAAAGCTCTGGGAGAGTGGGGGGAGACGTTAGAGGGGGCGGCCGAGGCTGTGTGGCAGTTTAATAAGGAGATCATTGACCACACCTGGGACCTGATTCCGGCGGTGAAGCCTCAGATCGCCATGTATGAGCAGTTTGGCATCGAGGGGCTTAAGGTGTACAAGCGGACCGTGGATTACTGCCGGGAGAAGGGACTTGTAGTCATCGGGGATGTGAAGAGGGGCGATATCGGATCCACGTCCGCCGCCTACGCAGCCGGGCATCTGGGACATGTCCAGGTGGGGGAGAAGACGTTGTCAGGATTTGGCACTGACTTTATAACTGTAAACCCGTATTTGGGAACCGACGGGGTGAAACCTTTTGTGGACGCGTGCCAGAAAGAGGATAAGGGGCTTTTTGTCCTGGTGAAGACCTCCAATCCGTCCAGCGGTGAATTTCAGGATAAGCTTATTGACGGCAGGCCTCTGTATGAGCTGGTGGCCGAGAAAGTGGTGGAGTGGGGAGAACTTTCCATGGACGGCGATTACAGCAAGGTGGGGGCAGTGGTGGGGGCTACCTACCCGGAGATGAGCCGCGTCCTGCGCAGGCTGATGCCAAAGACCTATTTCCTGGTGCCTGGATATGGCGCTCAGGGGGGGACTGCCAGGGATCTGAAGCCCTGCTTTAATGAGGACGGACTGGGGGCTATTGTAAATTCCTCCAGAGGCATTATCGCGGCATATAAGCAGGAGAAGTACGCCTCCTTTGGGGCAGAGCATTTCGGCGAGGCTGCCAGACAGGCGGTAGAGGACATGGTGGCGGATATCAATCAGGTGCTGTGAGCTGTGCAGGATTTTGGAAACAGGAAGCGCATAAAAAAGGAGCAAGGAGATTGGTATGGCAAAGGAAAAGAAGACGGCTGTGGTGAGAAGCCAGGAGAGGCTTGGGGATGACATATTTTCCATGTGGATCCAGGCAGGAGAGGTCAGCCAGGCCAGGGCGGGACAGTTTATCTCGGTCTACTCAAAAGACGGTTCCAGGCTGCTGCCGAGGCCTATCAGCATCTGCGAGGCAGACCCGGGGGCCGGGCAGCTGCGCATGGTCTACCGGGTGGTGGGAGAGGGAACCAGGGAATTTTCCGCCTGCAAGGCGGGGGATGAGATCTCCATTCTGGGGCCTCTGGGCAATGGATTTCCGGATGTGGAGGACCACAGAAGGGCGTTTTTGATCGGAGGGGGCATCGGGATCCCGCCTATGCTGGAGCTGGCAAAGGGGTTGAGATGTGAAAAGCAGATCATCCTGGGATACCGGGATCAGGTATTTATGGATCAGGAGTTTGGGCCCTATGGCCAGGTCTTTGTGGCCACGGAGGACGGAAGCGCGGGGACAAAGGGCAATGTGCTGGATGCTATAGAGGAACATGGGCTGGAGGCTGATATTATCATGGCCTGCGGGCCTGCTCCTATGCTGCGGGCTCTGAAGCAGTACGCCCGGGACAAGGCCGTGGAGTGCTATCTGTCCCTGGAGGAGAGGATGGCCTGCGGCATCGGGGCGTGTCTGGCCTGCGTCTGCAGGACAAAGGATGTGGATCCCCACTCTAATGTCCACAATGCCCGGGTCTGCAAGGACGGGCCGGTATTTCGGGCAGAGGAGGTGGAGCTGTAGATGAAGACTGCGGTGAGTATTGCGGGAGTGGAACTGAAAAATCCGGTGATGACCGCGTCAGGAACCTTTGGCTCGGGGCAGGAGTACGGGGAGTTTGTGGATCTGAATCTTTTGGGAGCGGTGGTGACCAAGGGGGTCTCTAATGTGCCGTGGCCCGGCAACCCGGCTCCAAGGATCGCGGAGACATACGGAGGCATGATCAATGCCATCGGGCTCCAGAACCCGGGCATCGACGTGTTTGTGAAGCGGGATATCCCCTATCTGAAACAGTTTGACACAAAGATCGTGGTCAATGTGTGCGGAAAGACCACGGAAGATTATGTGGAAGTGGTGGAGCGGCTGGGTGATGAGCCGGTGGACCTTTTGGAGATCAACATTTCCTGCCCCAATGTAAAGGAGGGTGGCATTGCCTTTGGTCAGGATCCCAAGGCGGTGGAGGCCATTACCAGGGAGGTAAAGCGCCACGCCAGACAACCTGTTATCATGAAGTTAAGCCCAAATGTGACAGATATCACGGAGACTGCCAGGGCGGCGGAAGCAGGCGGGGCGGACGCTCTGTCTCTGATCAACACTCTGACCGGGATGAAGATCGACATAACGAAAAGAACCTTTGCGGTGGCCAATAAGACGGGAGGGCTGTCAGGCCCTGCCATCAAGCCGGTGGCTGTGCGGATGGTGTACCAGACGGCCCAGGCTGTGGATCTGCCCATTATCGGCATGGGTGGAATCATGACCGCGGAGGATGCCCTGGAGTTTATCCTGGCAGGGGCCGCGGCTGTCTCCGTAGGCACGGCTAATTTCCACGACCCGGGCGTCACGGTGAAGATCGAAAAAGGGATCCGTAAGTACATGGATGCCTGGGGCGTGGAAGATATTAAAGAATTGGTGGGGGCGGTAAGATAGCTCTGGTCGGAAAGGAAATTTTTTGTTACGAACAGTCCGTTATAATATAGTCTCTCCCCGGGTGCCGGCAGAGTTTGACGGGTTTACCATAGCCCATCTGTCAGACCTTCACGGGGAGCTGTACGGTCAGAAGAACTGTATATTGGAGAAAAAGATCCATGAGATCAACCCGGATATCGTGGTCATGACCGGGGACATGGCCGATACCAAGGACGGCTCGGTGTTTACGGCCGCGAATCTGTGTCTCAAGCTCTTGAAGCGGTATCCATTGTACTATGTCCAGGGAAATCATGAGCAGGCCATGACGCCGGCGGAGTGGATGTGGCTCAGGGAGAGCATAAGGCCCTCTGGGGTCATGGTTCTGGAGAATCAGCGGCAGACCATTTTCCGAAAAGGGGCTTTTCTGAGAATATATGGTCTGGTCATGGACATGCCTTACTATAAAGATCCTAAGCGGGACGGCTATGTGAAGGACATTCACTTTTCCGCGGAGGATGTGAGGCAGGCCCTGGGGGAGGCGGATGAGGACGCATTCAACATCCTTCTGTGCCACAATCCCCTGTATTTTCCCTCTTACAGGGACTGGGGGGCTGACCTTACTCTGGCAGGCCACATCCACGGTGGCATCATCAGGATCCCCGGGGTTGGGGGCCTGCTGTCTCCGGATCTGACGCTGTTTCCCAAGTATGACGGGGGCCATTTTGAGGAAGAGGGGCGTCAGATGGTGGTGAGCCGGGGATTGGGGAATCATTTTTTGTTCCGGGTCATGAACCCGGCGGAGTTGGTGGCCGTCACACTGAAGGCGGGTGAAGAAAAACGTTGAGAGATATGGAAAGGAAGAATACGACATGAAACAGGAGATCCCTTACAAAATTTATCTGGAAGAGCAGGAGATGCCCAGGCAGTGGTATAATGTCCGGGCTGACATGAAGAAGAAGCCTGCACCTATTTTGAATCCACAGACATTAAAGCCCATTACGTTGGAGGAGTTGTCCGGTATTTTCTGCAGAGAACTGGCAAAGCAGGAGCTGGATGAGGTGACTCCCTATTTTGACATACCTGACGACATCCGGAATTTTTACAAGATGTACCGTCCCTCGCCTCTGACAAGGGCTTACTGCCTGGAGAAAAAGCTGGATACCCCGGCCCACATCTACTACAAGTTTGAGGGCAACAACACCTCGGGCAGCCACAAGTTAAATTCCGCCATCGCCCAGGCCTACTACGCCAAGGCTCAAGGGCTTAAGGGCGTAACCACGGAGACAGGGGCCGGACAGTGGGGGACCGCCCTGTCCATGGCCTGCGCTTATCTGGAGCTGGACTGCCAGGTCTATATGGTAAAGTGCTCCTACGAGCAGAAGCCCTTCCGCCGGGAGGTGATGCGGACCTACGGGGCAAAGGTGACGCCGTCCCCGTCCATGGAGACAAAGGTTGGGCGGAGGATCAACCAGGAGTTTCCCGGAACTACGGGAAGTCTTGGCTGTGCTATCTCCGAGGCGGTGGAGGCGGCTATGGGCCGGGAGGGATACCGCTATGTTCTCGGCTCTGTGCTGAACCAGGTGCTTTTGCACCAGTCTATCATCGGTCTGGAGACCAAGGCGGCTCTGGACAAATACAGCGTCAAGGCGGATACCATCATCGGGTGCGCCGGCGGCGGGTCCAACCTGGGCGGGCTTATCTCTCCCTTTGTGGGCCAGATGGTGAGAGGAGAGGCGGAGTATGAGATTATCGCCGTCGAGCCGGCCTCCTGTCCCAGCCTTACCAGAGGCGTGTACGCCTACGACTACTGCGACACGGGAAAGGTGTGTCCTCTTGCCAAGATGTATACGTTGGGAAGCGGGTTTATCCCGTCGGCCAGCCATGCGGGGGGACTTCGGTATCACGGCATGAGTTCCACAGTGTCCGAGCTGTACGATCAGGGGTATCTGAAGGCCAGGAGCGTGGAGCAGACTCAGGTATTTGAGGCGGCTCAGATGTTTGCCAAGGTGGAGGGGATCCTTCCCGCGCCGGAGAGCAGCCACGCCATCCGGGTGGCCATCGACGAGGCGCTTAAGTGCCGGGAGACAGGCGAGTCAAAGAACATCGTGTTCGGTCTTACAGGCACAGGATACTTTGATATGGTGGCTTACCAGAAGTTCAATGACGGTGAAATGACGGATTATATTCCCACAGACGAAGAGCTTGCAAAGTCCTTTGCCTCCCTGCCAGAGGTGCGGTAAAGAGACAGGCATAAAAAGAGACGGTGAGTTTATCACCGTCTCTTTTTATGTACACATGTACCCAGGACAAATATGCCGGCATGCGCTGACAGGTACACGGCGCGGGAGTAGAGGAAGATGGCTCTTCCCTACTCCCGCGCAGATGAAACATGTCCCTAAGGCGGAGCGCAGGCCGTACCCAAACAGGTTCCCTGCTTGATCGTTCTTAGAACAAAGAGTTATCTGGTAAAACGAAACTGACCTACCAAATCTTTCAGAATATTGGCCTGGCTTGACAGCTCCTCGCTGGCAGCGGCGCTCTCCTCGGCAGTGGCGGAGTTGGTCTGAACCACGCTGGAGATCTGGTCAATGCCAGTGGTAACCTGTGACACGGCGAAGGACTGCTCCTCCGTGGCGTCGGAGATCAGGGACACGGCATCCAGGATCTTCTGGGCGCTGTCTACCACGTTCTGGAGAGCCTTGTCCGTCTCCTCAGACAGTCTGCTGCCTTCATCCACGGCTTTTACCGTCTCTTCGATCAGGGCGGCGCTGCTCTTGGACGCCTCCTGGGACTTTGTGGCCAGGTTACGCACTTCGTCGGCAACAACGGCGAAGCCTTTGCCTGCGCTTCCGGCTCTTGCGGCCTCCACAGCGGCGTTAAGCGCCAGGATATTGGTCTGGAACGCGATATCTTCAATGGTCTTGATAACTTTGCCAATCTCCTTGGACTTGTCGTTGATAGCGCCCATGGCGTTCATCAGGTCGGACATGTGGGCGGAACATGTGTTGATCATCTCGTGGGACTGAAGGTTCTCGGCCTTCGCGGTCTTGGCGTGCTCTGCAGTGGCCTCGATCTTGTAGGAGATCTCCTTAATGGTGGCGGCCAGCTCTTCCACGGAGGAAGCCTGCTCGGTAGCGCCCTGGGCCAAAGCTTGAGCGCCGCTGGAAACCTGTCCGCCGCCGGAGTTAACCTGGTCCGCGGAGATGTCGATCTGCTGCAGAGTCTGGCTCAAACGGTTTTTCAACTTGCGCAGGGAAACCAGAATGCTGTTAAAGTCGCCGATATAATAGTCATGATTTTTGCTGGTGACCGTAAAGTCGCCGCCTGCCATCTCGTCCAGAAGATAATCCACATCATGGATGATGTTCTTCAGGGTGGTGACCAGAGTGCGGATGCTGGTGGCCAGCAATCCGATCTCGTCCGAGGCCTCATAGTGGATCTCCGTCTCAAGCTGTCCCTGTGACACAAGGGTCGCCGCCTGCTCCAGCTCTCTGACCGGAGTTACGATCTGCTTGGTCAAAAGTACGATGTAGAACGCGATGATTGCGATGGCAATCACAAGGATCAGAAAAGTTATGGCGGTGGCGATATTCTTCGTGCGCAGGGCATTAGTATAATCCTCGGCGATCTGGTTGTCCACATCCTGGGTCAGGGACACCAAGGAGAGTCTTACCTTCTCAAAGGCGTCGTGATACTCGTTTCTGTAAAGCTCGTAGGCCTTGGCGTTGCCTTCGGTGGTGAACTTGTAGGCCTCATCCAGGATCTGCTGGCGGTACGCGGAGACATTGACCAGCTCGTCTTCAATGGCGTCCACCTGGGACTGGAACTGGGGGGAAACGGCGAGCAGGTCTTTCAGGGCCTGATCCAGAGAATTGCGCTCTGTCATCAGGGTGCTCTCGATCTCTTTCAGTTCTTCCTCTGTCATGACTACCGTGGTCTCCAGGGCCATCTTTTCCGTAGCCTGGATGGCCCGGCGGGCTGTCCAGAGATAGCTGACGCTGGGAACGGACACTTCAACGAAGTTGCTGGAAATCTTGTTTAAGGACTGGATGGACACCAGCGCTGTTATGCCAAGTATGAATGTGGCCAACAGTATGGAGCCAAAGGCAAACATGAGCTTGATAAAAATCTTTAGATTCTTCATACTTATACCTCCATAACCGTGCATACTGCACTATGGTACAGAGGGACGCTTTAGCGGTTTATTTCCCTCTGCCATAAGATCTTTGGGAGCGTTCCGCAAAAGGCTTTTGTGTCTTAAGTCTGCAAGGTGTTTTTGTCAGGAGTATAAGATGAATGGGTGTTAACGCTTCTGGCTAAAAAGCAGGTGCAAAAACAGGGACAGCAGGAACCTTTGGAACACTCTTTTAGCGGGGCAGCCCTAAAACTGCCCATGCCGTATCAAGCCATGGCGCAATGATAAGTATCCTACCTTTCACGG
>ERZ808049.861-NODE-861-length-10582-cov-2.976011_pt1 | contig 10582 bp, 9 predicted proteins | sample MGYA00380198_ERZ808049 | MGnify/ENA primary metagenome ERZ808049 (study PRJEB31490, sample SAMN06133414) | mouse gut metagenome | isolation source: Z2_2 | host: mice | place: China: Chengdu | collected 2015-05 ...
GCACAGCGTACAGGCGCAGGAAGGTCCGGACACTGCCCAAAGCTCAAAAAAACTGTTATGCATATTTTACCACAAAATATCATTTTTCGATAGTGCTTTTGTGCAAAAATTTTTCCATAATATAATTGCTCACATCCATCCCATACTCCGTAAGCTTAAACCTTCCCTCTTCAAGGAGTGCCGCCCCTTCCCTCACAAACCGTTCCATAAGTCCGGGATACACTTCCTCTGCCGTCACCCCGAAAGTCTCCTCAAACTGCTTTAAGGAAACCCCCTGAACCATACGGAGCCCTACGAAGAAAAATTCCTCCTGCATGTCCTCCGGAGTCAGTATTTCCTCATCCAGGCGCTTTCCCGGCGTCTCATTCAGATATTTCTCTAAGTCACTTTCATTCCTGAAGCGTCTCCCGTTTACATAAGAGGATGCTCCCAGGCCCAGGCCCAGATAGGGAACCCCGGTCCAGTAGCCCACATTGTGGCGGCACTCTCTTCCCTTTTTCGCATAATTGGAAATCTCATATCTCTCATATCCTCTGGAGCTTAAAAATTCCCTGGTCTTATGGTACATCTGCCGCTCCTCTTCCTCATCCGGAAGAAGGCCCGTTCCCCTTCCTTCCCCATAAATTTCATAAAAGGGAGTACCCTCCTCCACAATCAGACTGTACGCGGAAATGTGCTCCGGGTTTAAATCCGCTGTTTTTTCCAGGGTTTTCATAAAACCTTCCACGGTCTGCCCCGGAAGGGCGCACATTAAATCCACATTGATATTCTGGAATCCTGCAGCTCTGGCCAGATGGAAGCTTTCCAGAAATTCCCCATAAGTATGGATTCTTCCAAGGGCCTTAAGCTCTCTGTCACTGGATGACTGAAGTCCAAGGCTTAAACGGTTAATTCCCGCCCGCCAGTACGCCCCCAGTTTTTCTTCTGATATGGTCCCCGGATTTGCCTCCAAAGAGATCTCCGCAGTTTCTTCTATATTAAAATACTTTCTTAAATATGCAAAAATTTCCTCTATCCACGCTCCGGGAAGCACCGATGGTGTGCCACCCCCAACAAATACAGAGGAAACCCGGCGATCCCCGTACCCGCCGCTTACAAGCCTGATTTCTTCCAGAAGCTTATCCACATACTTCCGTTTCACTTCTTCCCCCTGCGGGAACGACAGAAAATCACAATAACTGCATTTCTTAACACAGAACGGAATATGAACATACAATTCCAGGGTTTCCATAAAATTCCTACCTTTCCCGCCCTTCCAGACATGAAATCAAAAGCTCGACTTCATCCTGAAACAGACAAAAATCCGGGCGTTTTTCTCTGACTGCCCGCTCGATTTCATGAAGCTCCATCCAGAGAACGGATTCCACCTCTGACTCCTGTAAGACAAGGGCAGATTCTTCCACCGGCTTTTCGTAAAGGAACACAGCGCTTTTTTCATGGTTTTTAAACAGCTTCCCGTTAAAGGTTCCTTCATACCACCCTTCATGGAAACCGATAAAACGAAGTTCCCCGGCATCCGCCGAAATTCCCAGTTCCTCAAAAAGCTCCCTGACGGCCGATTCCCTGTAATCTTCTCCGGCAGGAATATGACCGGCACTGGAAATATCATAACAGCCGCCAAAGGAATCCTTGGCTGCGCTCCTTTTTTGCAGCAGCAGCTCATATTGACCATCCCTTCTTCGCACCACCCACACATGGCTGGTTCTGTGGTAGTCTCCCCGCATGTGGACCATGGTCCGCTCCCGCACAAGGCCTGACGGCTCGCCGTTTTCATCCAGCACATCCAGAAGCTCCATGGGAGCTCCGTCAAGAACCGCCTCACAAAGGCGATCCCCCATATAGTGAAGCTTCAGAGAGAAGAATGGAGCCTCCTCTTTAAGAAGTTCGAAAAAAATCCTGTCTCCCTCCCATAAGTTAAGCCGGTCGATCTCCTCTTTGGATACCCACTCCAGAGTCCCCTCATTACAGGGAACCGGTTCCCCCAAAAAGCCATCGGCCGTATAGAGGAACATGTATTCGGCCTCCTCTTCGTTAAACAGGAAGGTCACAATGCCGCGGAGCCGGTAGCTTGTGAGCCGGTAGCCGGTTTCCTCCAGCGCCTCCCTTAAGAGGCAGTCCTCCGGACTTTCCCCAAATTCAAATTTCCCGCCAATTCCAATCCATTTATCCTTATTCACATCCTGTTTTTTTCTGACACGGTGCAGCATCAGGTATTTTCCATCCTGCTCCAGATAACACAAGGTAGTCAGTTTCATCCTCATTCCTCCTGCAGACCCAGGGTCATGTTCAAAACGAGACCACTCTGCCACAGGTTCCCATGGCAGGCGGTCTCCTCTTTTTACTCTTCATCCAGTTTCAATACGCTCATAAACGCCTTCTGTGGAATTTCTACATTTCCGATCTGGCGCATTCTCTTCTTTCCTTCCTTCTGCTTTTCCAGAAGCTTCTTCTTTCGTGTGATATCGCCGCCATAACACTTTGCCAGCACATCCTTGCGGACAGCCTTCACGGTCTCCCGGGCAATGATCTTGCCCCCCACAGCCGCCTGAATGGGAATCTCAAACAGATGGCGCGGAATCTCCTCCTTCAGCTTTTCGCACATCTTTCTTCCACGTTCATAAGCAGAGCCTTCAAACACAATAAAGGACAGGGCATCCACTTCTTCCCGGTTGATGAGGATGTCCAGCTTCACAAGCTGGGACTGCTCATAGCCCTTAAGCTCATAATCAAAGGAAGCATAGCCCCGGGACCGGGACTTTAAAGCATCAAAGAAATCGTAGATGATTTCATTTAGCGGAAGCTCATACTTTAAAAGGGCCCTTGTGGCCTCCATATACTCCATCCCCAGATACACACCGCGGCGCTCCTGGCACAGTTTCATTATGGCGCCCACAAATTCTGTGGTCACCATGATTTCGGCACTGACGATGGGTTCCTCCATAAACTCGATTTCCGACGGATCCGGCATATTGGTGGGGTTGGTCAGGTCAATAACCTCTCCATTGGTCTTGTGGACACGGTACACAACGCTTGGAGCCGTAGTTACCAGATCCAGGTTGTATTCCCGCTCCAGGCGCTCCTGAATAATTTCCAGATGCAAAAGGCCGAGGAAACCGCAGCGGAAGCCGAAGCCCAAAGCCACAGACGTTTCCGGTTCAAAGAACAACGATGCATCATTCAGCTGAAGCTTTTCCAGGGCATCTCTGAGTTCCGGATACTTTGCCCCGTCAGCCGGATACAGACCGCAGTAAACCATGGGGGTTACCTTTTTATATCCGGGAAGCGGTTCCTTACAGGGGTTTAAACGGTCGGTAATGGTGTCTCCGACCCGGGTATCTTTAACATTTTTGATACTGGCAGTAACATAGCCTACCATTCCGGCAGAAAGCTCTTCACAGGGGATAAACTGGCCTGCGCCGAAATACCCTACCTCCACCACATCGTAGGAAGCCCCCGTAGCCATCATTTTAATGGGGGTTCCTTTTCTCATGGTCCCCTCTTTCACCCGGCAGAATACAATGACTCCCCGGTAGGAATCATAAAGAGAATCAAAGATCAGCGCCTTTAAGGGAGCATCGGGATCTCCGTCGGGCGCAGGAATCTTTGTAACAATGGCTTCCAGTACATCCTCAATATTTAAGCCAATCTTGGCGGAAATTCTCGGAGCATCATGGGCTTCCAGGCCGATCACATCCTCGATTTCATCGGCCACCCGGTCCGGTTCCGCGCTTGGAAGATCAATTTTATTGATCACCGGGAACACATCCAGGTTGTGGTCCATAGCAAGATATACATTTGCCAGGGTCTGGGCCTCGATTCCCTGGGCCGCATCCACCACCAGAATGGCGCCGTCACAGGCCGCCAGGCTTCTGGATACTTCGTAGTTAAAATCCACATGGCCGGGAGTATCGATCAGGTTAAAAATATACTCTTCTCCATCCCTGGCCTTATATACAGTACGGACTGCCTGGGATTTGATGGTGATTCCTCTCTCTCTTTCCAGATCCATATTATCAAGCACCTGGGCCTGCATTTCCCGGCTTGTGAGGAGGCCTGTCATTTCTATAATTCTGTCTGCAAGGGTTGACTTGCCATGGTCAATATGGGCAATGATACAAAAATTTCTGATTTTGCTCTGGTCAACAGTTGCCATCGGTTTTCCTCTTTTCTCTTAATAATTGTAACAGATACTTACACCCAAATATATCATTTTTTTACTCCGGACGCAAGCAGTTTCCTGTTACCATTTGTGGGCCTTATAAGCGGATTTGATTTGACAAATATCCCCATCCGTTTTAGACTATTAGAAGATACAGAGCATCATACAAAAATCGGGAGGCGTATACATGCATCAGATCAAAGCAAAAACCGGAGCCGTTGACATGACCTCCGGTTCCATCATCCGGCTGCTGATTTCCTTTGCGGTCCCTCTGTTATTGGGAAACCTGTTTCAGCAGCTGTATAACACCGTGGATATTCTTGTTGTCGGAAATTTTGTCGGGACCCAGGCGCTGGCCGCTGTGGGCTCCACCACCAATATCATCAACACCATCATCATGTTCTTCAACGGAGTTTCCATCGGAGCCGGCGTTATCATCAGCCGCTATTACGGAGCCCACGACGACGAAAAGCTTCATCTGGCGGTGGAAACCACCCTGGCTCTGACTTTTATCTCCGGTGCGCTCTGTACAGCTCTGGGCGTATATTTATCTCCGTTTCTTTTACGGTTTATGGCCACCCCCGACGACGTACTGCCGGAGGCCTCCGTATATCTTAAAATCTATTTTTCCGGTGTTTCCGGACTCCTTATTTACAACATGGGCAGCGCCATTTTAAGAGCTGTGGGCGATACCAGAAGACCATTGATGTTCCTGGTCTTTTCCAGTTTTTTAAATATCGGTCTTGATCTTCTGTTTGTAATCTCTTTCCGGCTCGGAATTGCAGGCGTAGCCTATGCAACGATCCTGTCCCAGTTCATTTCAGCCCTTCTGGTTCTTTTCATCCTCACCAGAACCAGAGACAATTACGGCTTTGTGTGGAAGGATATCTGTATTAATAAAACCATGTTAAAACAGATTCTCATTGTGGGATTTCCCACAGGGCTTCAGCAGTCCATTACTTCTTTTTCCAATGTTTATGTCCAGTCCTACATTAACAGCTTCGGCTCCTCCTGCATGGCCGGATGGAGCTGCTACACAAAAATTGACCAGTTTATTTTCCTGCCGCTTCAGAGTATGTCCCAGGCGGCCACCACATTTGTAAGCCAGAACATCGGCGCAAAAAATGTACGGCGGGCCAAGCAGGGATCCAACACAGCTCTGGCCCTGTCCGCCAGCATCATTTTCTGCTCTGCATGCATCATCTGGCTGTTTGCCCCTGGCATGGTATCCCTGTTTAACAAGGACCCGGAGGTTCTCTATTTCGGGACCCTGTTTTTACGGCTCTGCGTATTCTTCACTCTCACCGCCTGCGTTACGCAGGTTTATGCCGGAACCCTCCGCGGAATCGGTGACGCGAAAACTCCAATGGTTATCATGCTGCTCTCCTATGTGTTATTCCGCCAGATTTATTTATACCTGATTACAAAAGTCATGAATAACCCGTACACCGTGGCGCTGGGATATCCTGCCGGCTGGATTGTCTGCTCCCTTCTCACATGGCTGTATTACAAATTCAGCGGATGGGAAAAGAAAATTCACTGATCTTCTCCCTTTAAAACTCCGCAGAGCAGCTCTGAAAGAGGTTCCATGGCATTTCTTGCTTCTTCATATGTACTGGTCTGGGCTCCGACCTCAATCAGGGCTGTGCGGGCACGCACATGCTGGTTGTAGCGGAGTCCTTTCAGATATATTTTTCTCGTAAAACCCGGATACTGCTCTGCCGCCTTTAGCTGCATCTGGAAGCTGAAGGCCAGATTGGCGTCCCGATTGGGATTTGGCAGATATTCAATGGGGCCGTCCGGAGTCTGAGAAGTCCCGTTGAAAAACATGATCCGGGCCGTGGGCTTTCCGTTTATCTCTGTCACCAGTCTGGTCCCCTCGGCCACACCGTCTCTGTGTATATCCAGAACCACCTCAATGGACGGATATTTCTGAAGGACTCCCATGATTCCCTCCAGAGCATATGTATAGGCCTGACTTCTGTCCAGCTTTCCATCCCTGAAATCATAGACACTGGTGTCATGGATCACCTGATACCCTTTGGCTTCCAGAAGTTCTGCAAGATATGCCCCCACTCCCACAATGGTGGCCGAGGGATTTTCCGGGTAGTCAGAAAACTCCTCCTGGGAATGGGTATGGTAAATCAGAATCTGAGGATTTTCACCATCCGTTTCCAGGGAAAGGTCCATGGACAGAAAATCCCCTGCATTCATCAGATCCCGGCCGGCCGTGGTAGTGGGATGAACGCTGTAAAAGTTCTTCATCATATAGTCATAGTCTGCCAGCTTTTCCCGGATGATTCCCTGACCGGCGGGCTTTCTGGCGATCACCTCCCCGACAGGTTCTGATTCCTGTTCTTCTTTTCCGGCCGCCCGTGTTTCCTCTTCCTGTGAGGCCTCTGTGGTCTTTGCGACTGTCTCTTCTTCCTTTTTCCCGGAACGCTTTTCCTCCCATTTCCTGGCCAGCATTTTCTCATAGGCCGGATCCTCGGTACTGTCAGGATTTTCTGCCATCTCCTCCAAAAACGAGAACAGGACAGGCTTTTCCTCAAAGAGACGAAAAATCCCGTTTTCATCCTTTTTAAAAGGCGGAAACCACTGCTCCATAACATGCCCCGCAGTCTGAACACCATAAATCCGAAACCACTCCCAGGCTGCGCCGTCAACGGTCTCTCTGAAGCTTAACAGAATGGCGGCTCCCGCAAAAATTCCCGCCGCCAGTATAAAAAGCGGGCGGTTCGCCCTAAGGTGCTGTTTCCAGTAATACCATCTTCTCCTCATGCCTTCCGCCCGCAGCTCATTGTTATTTTATTCTATGTGGGACATCGGAAATTCATCACTGAAACAGAGCTTTGTGAATGGCCTCTGAAATCGTAAAGCTTAAGTTCTCCACCCGCTCGTCAATGTTGTGAGGGGTCACATACATGGGGCCGAACTGCGGCTCTAAAATTTCCCGGATCAGTTCATACTGCTCCTCCGGCTCCATTCCTTCTATATAATTCCCATACTGCCTGGTGCCGGACTCCCGTTTCAGGACCTCCACCATGGCCCCCACCGTATCATGGACAATGGCTGCTGCCCCAACCACAGTGGGAACCCCTATGGCAAACACCGGAATTCCTAGCGTCTCCTCTGTCAGACTGTTTCTGTGGTTTCCCACGCCGGAACCGGGGTGGATTCCCGTATCGGAAAGCTGAATCGTCACTCCCAGGCGATGGATGCTCCTGGCAGCCAGAGCATCTACCACAATCACTGCATCAGGACCTGTTTCCCCGATAATTCCCTTTATGATTTCCGAGGTCTCCATTCCCGTCTGCGCCATGACACCCGGAGTAATCCCGCTGAGAATGGGATATCCGTTCTTCTGGCAGAATTCTGCCCCATATTCCAGACTCAGGTGCCTGGTCATCATCAGATGCTCCAGCACCTTCGGGCCAAGGGCATCGGGGGTAGCGCCCGGATTTCCAAGTCCGACTACCAGGATTGAGGAAGGCTCCGTCTCCATTCCCCCGGCCCGGATACCATGATGTTTCAAAAGATTTCCGATGAGACCGGCAAGCTCCGTCACTACCTCCTCATGGAAGTTCTCATCCTTTTTTTCCAGAGCGGCCGCCTCCAGGGTCAGATAGGTTCCCACAGGTTTCCCCATATTTCTTGCCCCCTCGTCGTTTTTTATGACCACTTCTGTCAGATGGATTCCCTTTTCCTTCTTCTTCCACTCTTTTAACACAACGCCGGAAACCTCTCCCCCATCGCCCGGAAAGCGTTCCCGCTCCTCCACTGCCAGATCCGTCCGCACATCCAGGCGCCTGCCGCTCCATTCCTCCATAAGATTTCTCCTTCCTGTTTTACTGAACTGCTATGTATTTTCCGCAAAAAAACGGGAAATATGTATTGACATCCCAGGCAATTTTCGTTAAAATACAAGGGTATGTTTACATTGAACTGTCCGTGTCCAGGCTTTGATGCAAAACAAACAGTGAATATTTTTTAATCGTAATGGAGGTGTACAGATTGGCTAACATCAAATCTGCAAAGAAAAGAATCTTAGTGGCAGAGACAAAGGCCGCTAGAAACAAAGCAATCAGATCAAAAGTAAAAACTTATGTGAAGAAGGTTGAAGCTGCAATTACCGCCGGTGACAAGGCTGCTGCACAGGCTGCGCTTCTTGCTGCTACAAGCGAAATCGACAAGGCTACTTCCAAGGGCGTATATCATAAGAATACTGCTTCCAGAAAAGTATCCCGTTTGTCCAAAGCCGTAAACGCAATGGCTTAATCATAAGGCTGGATATAGAAATAACGTAAAAAACGCTTCCCCGTGTGGTGTGTCGGGAAAGCGTTTTATTTATTCAGTGATATTTTTGAACAATCAGAAGCTCCACCGCCATCCGGTCCGAAAGTTTTCCGGTTTTCACCGCCTCCTCATACTCCACACACTGCTTCACATAAGACAGAATCTGCTCCCCGGTGAAGGCCTTCGCCTGGGTAATCAGCTTTCCTGCCACAAAAGGCGGCACCTTTACTTTCGAAGCGATGCTTCCCCTGTCATTTCCGCTGGAAGCCAGCTCCTTCACCTGTAAAATCTGGTTAAATTGTCTTGCAATGAGGAACAGAATCCTCATGGGCGGCTCCCTTAAAGTCAGGAGATCCTCATACAAATCCATGGCTTTTTTCGTATTTTGGGACACAATGGCTGATACCATCTCAAAAATCCTGTTTGTCACATGCACGGTTCCCACGGCATCCACGTCCTCCTTTGTGATGACCTCCCGCCCCATGGTATAACAAACTAACTTCTCAAGCTCCGATTTTATGTTTTCCATATCGTCCCCTGTCCGTTCCAGAAAATACTCCATGACCTGTCTGGTAATTTTTCTTCCATCCCTGGTCAGGATTCCTGCCGCCCACTGCATGAGCTGGGCGGAGTCCTGCCGGTTTAACTCGGCAGCATAGCCGATTTCCTTTACTTTTTTATACAGTCTGTTTCTTTTATCCACCTCGGTCTCGCAAAACACCATACAGGTAGTATCGGGAATCTGCGGAAGATACGCCGTAAGCTCCTCCGGTGCGCCTTTAAAAAATCCGCTCCCGTCTATCAGAATAAGTCTGCGCTCCGCAAAAAAGGGCATCGTGTCGGCAAGACTTATGATTTCTTTCACATCAGGATTTTTTCCCTGAAAGCTGTTGAAATTCATGGTATCGTCCCCTGCGATGGCCTCCCGCAGCCTCTTTTTGTAATTGTTCACAAGAAACTGCTCTTCTCCGTAAAGCAGATATACCCTCTTAAACGTATGTTCCTTAATATGCTGGTTTAATGTCTGCATGGCAGCGCCTCCCTGGTTTCATTGTAAACCCCCATGCCCCGCCCGCGTGCCGCGGACAGGAAGCACATGGCGTTAGTTGGCCGTTTCCTTCCGGATTCCCGTGACAGTCTGGTCGATGATGCTCTGCATGATACTTTCGTTAAGCTGCCCGGTAGCATAGCCAAAGACGTTTCCATCCTTATCTATCATCATTGTGGTAGGGTAAGAATAGATTCCATAGTCTGCAAAAACCTGACCGCCGTGGTCCATGACCACCGGATACGTATACCCGTTTTCTTCCAGAAACGCCGCAATCCCTTCTTCGTCCTGCTCTTTTCCAAGCTCCGGAGCCGCAATTCCGAGAATAATCACCGACGGTTCCTCCTCTGCCGAGTATTTTTCATAAAGTGCCTGAATGTCCGGCATTTCCCTCCGGCAGGGCGGGCACCAGGTGGCCCAGAAGTTGAGGAAGATGGTTTTGCCCTTATAGTCTGCCAGGGAGTGGCTGTTGCCGAACTGGTCGTTGAGGGTAAAGTCCAGCGCCGGGATCGTGTCCGGATCGGCTGTGGGCTCCGGGGTAGGCTCCGGGGTGGCGGTGGCCTCCGGGGTGGCCGTGGGCTCGGCGGTGGGTTCAGCGGTAGGCTCGGTAGTGGGTTCGGCGGTAGGCTCCGCCGTAGGTTCGGCGGTCGGGGGCGCGGTATCCTCCGGAGGCGGGGAGAAGGAGGGCGGGGCGCTGTCCTCCGGGGGCGTGGTGATCATCTCCGGGGTGTTCCCGGAAAAAGACAGAGTTCTGTTAGCCATTGCCGCCCTCCGGGCCGTCCCAGCCGAACTGCTCGCCGCACAGGGCCACAAAGATCAGCTTGGTGGAGCCGATGGAGATGGTGTCATAGCTGTGGATCTCGATGGCGTTCAACACGGTTTTGCCATTTACCTTGATCAGGTTGCGCCCGGCGGCGGGGCCCACGAAGTAGGCCCGCTCGCTGCTGTCGTAGGCGATCATGGCGTGGTTCTGCCGGGAGATCTGGGAGTCACCCCGCAGGCGCACATCCCCGGCCTCCCGGCCGATGTAGTTGTAGCCCGCGTGGAGGCGGAAGTCCGCCCCCCGCACTGGCCCCTCG